>ERZ1370068.6816-contig-5775_pt1 | contig 118867 bp, 145 predicted proteins | sample MGYA00561227_ERZ1370068 | MGnify/ENA primary metagenome ERZ1370068 (study PRJEB38410, sample SAMEA6850437) | metagenome | study: Metagenomic assessment of the ecological functions of the soil: analysis of the soil microbiota associated with the...
TTGTACTTCGTTCAGTTGCATATTGCTATCACGCCGAGCGACCAGAGATCGGAGCGGTTGTCGGGTGGGAGTCGCTTTGATCTGCTCGGGACTCATGGCCAGCGGGGTGCCGAGCGTGGAGCCACTCTCGGTGAGGCCCGGCGCGCCGCGCAGGCTGGCGAGCCCGAAGTCGAGGATCTTGGGGCCGCGCGCGGTGAGCACCACGTTCGACGGCTTCAGGTCGCGGTGAACGATGCCGAGCGCATGCACCTCGGCCAGCGCATCGGCGATGCGCAGCCCCAGGTCGACCGCCTCGCCGATCGGCAGCGGACCGCGCGCCAGACGCTGCTCCAGAGTCTCGCCCTCGACGCGCTGCATGACCAGATACGGCCGGCCATCCGCAGTGCCCGCGTCGTAAACCGCCACGACCGCGGGATGGTCGACGCTCGCCGCCGCGCGCGCCTCGCGCATCAGTCGCTCGACCGCCTCGCGGTCTTCACTGAGGTGGCGCGGCAGCAACTTGATCGCCACCTTGCGCGGTAGCTGGGTGTCCTCGGCGAGCCACACCTCGCCCATCGCCCCGCGTCCGAGCGGCTCGAGGAGGTGATAGTGGGAGATGCTGTCGGCGGGCACGGTGCTCATGGGGGGTTCACACTACGCGCGGCCGCGGCGCGCGCCAAGCCTCCGCTATTCCTTCCCCCACCACGAATCGACTCGCGCGATCGCCTCGGGTCGGTTCGCGATCGGATCCGGATAGCCGCGTTTCCAGGTGGCGTCGATCCCGAGCGGCCCGCGACAGGTGAGCCACGCGCCGCGGGTCTCGACGCTCGCGGGGATCGTGTCGCGCGCGCAGTCGAAGCGGGTGAAGATCCCCCACAGGAGCAGCGTGTCGTCGCCGAGCGGCACGTCGTCGCTCACCGCCACGATCAGCTTCACCGCCGCGTACTCGGGACGGCGCGCGAGCGCTTCCACGACGCCGCGGCCTTCGTCCCTCACCTGCACCACGAGCAGGGCCCCACGCCAGCCGGTGATCGATCACGCGCGCATCGATGGCGCGCGGATCGGGAAGCGCGGCCGGCGGCGTCGCCGGCGTGCGACCCGGCTTGGTCTGTGCGTCGAGCACCATCTTGCTGCCGAGGTTCATGGTGTAGGAGGTGAAGTCGAGCGTGTCGAGCGGCACGCCGGGGATCAGCAGGAAGTCCTCGGCCGGATCGAAATGTTTCGCGCGACGGCGCCGAACACGGCGGTGCGATCGCGCGGGTTGACGTCCGCGTCGACCAGCACGATCGCCTTGGTGAGCGAGAGCTGCCCGGTGCCCATCAGGCCGAGCGCGGTCTTCTTCGCTTCCTTGGCGAAGCGGTTCTCGACCGACACCGCGAGCAGATTGTGGAAGCCGGCCTCGAAGTAGGCCCACAGGTCCACGATCTCGGGATGGATCACCTTGAGCACGCCGGTGAAGAATTCCTGCACGGCCTCGCCCATGTACTTGTCTTCCTGCGGCGGCTTGCCCACCACGCTCGCCTGATAGATCGGGCGCTCGCGGTGCGTCACGGCCTGCAGGTGAAAGACCGGGAACGGCGCGGCGTGCGAGTAATGACCGAAGTGATCGCCGAAGGGACCTTCGTCGCGCCGCTCGCCCGGCGGCACGAGACCTTCGAGCACGAACTCGGCGTCCGCGAGCACCGGCATGGAGAGCGTGCGCGCCCGGGTGAGCCGCGTGGCCGCGCCGCGCAGGAAGCCGGCGAAGGCGATCTCGTCGATCCCCTCGGGCAGCGGCGCGACCGCCGCCAGCAGCGTGGCCGGATCGGCTCCGACCGCCACCGCCACCTCGAGCGGGCGGCCGCGCTTCTCGGCCTCGTGGTAGTGGAAGCCGCCGCCCTTGCCGATCTGCCAGTGCATGCCGGTGGTCTTCGCGTCGAACGACCTGCATGCGATAGATGCCGAGATTGCGCGTCGCGTTCGCCGGATGCTGCGGTGAGCACGAGACCAAAGGTGACGAAGCGTCCGCCGTCCTGTGGCCAGAGCTGGAGGTTGGGAAGCGGCTCGAGATCGGCGCCCGAGGTCGTGCGCGCGACCGCGACCGTGCGCGGGCGCATCGCGAGCACGCGGCTCGCCGAGCCGCGCAGGTTCCAGAGATCGCCGAGCCTGCCGCTGCGGCAGCGCGTGGAGCAGCTCCTCCAGCTCGGCGCCCACGGACGCCGGCGTGCGCCCCAGCGCCCACTCGATCCGGCGCGCGCGCGGCGAGCACGTTCACGGCGAGCGGAAGCTTGCGCCCTCTCACGTTCTCGAACAGGAGCGCCGGACCCTCGGTGCGCGCCTCGCGGCAGGCGATCTCGGTGACCTCGAACGCCCGATCGACCTCGCGGCGCACGCGCTTGAGATCGCCGCGGCTCTCGAGATGCGCGAGGAAATCGGTGAGCGTGCGGAATCCGGCCATCCGCTACTCGAGCTCCGACTCGCGCCAGCCCTGGCCGGCGTCCTCGCCGAGCAGCCCCAGCACCTTGTCGGTGAATCCCGACACCAGCTCGTCGAGCGATTGGGGCTTTCGATACCAGGGAGGCGCCACCGGCATGATCACCACGCCCTCGCGCGACAGCTCGAGCGCGTTGCGGAGCGCCAGAGTCGAGAGCGGCGTCTCGCGCACGCACAGCACGATCCGCATGCGCTCCTTCATGCGCCACCTGCGGCGGCGCGCGTGATCAGCGTGTCGGCGATCCCGGCCGCGATCTTGGCGAGCGTGGACACGCTGCACGGGATCACCACCAGCGCGTCGTAGCGATTCGAGCCCGACGAGAACGGCGCGGCGAGATCGGCGTCGGCGAAGACCTTCTTCACGTGAGGCTCGAGATCCGACGGCTTGAGCCCGGTCTCGTCGTGCAGCACCTGGCGCGCCCAGTCGGAGAGCACGAGGAATTTCTCGCCGGGCAGCGGCGCACGAAGTCGACCCCGAACGCGCTGCCCGAAGCGCCGGTCATGCCGATCAGGTAACGCGCCACGCCAGAGAGCCCCGCAGGTCGCCGCGCGGGCGATCAGCACCATCGCCAGCACGGCGAAGCCGACCCACACGTTCACCTTGAAGAACGCCAGGTTCACGTCCTCGGCCCACTTCTGCTCGAGGAAGAGCAGCGCCGCGGTGGCGGCCAGCGGAATCCAGCGCGGCCACGCCCACGAACAGGCACGCAGCGACTGGAGCGGAGCGACCACCCGAGCACCAGACAGGCGAAGCGCGACCGCAGTGGAGCACCGCCGAGACCTGCGAGCGCGCGCTCCCGGCCGAGCCATACCACCATCGAATGCACGCCGTGCGTCGCGATCGAATCGCTTCGTCGAGGGTGGCGTAGATGATGTCGAAGCCCGACACCCAGGCGAGCGCGAAGCACGCGAGGCCCAGAGCGGCGGCCCTGGGCTCGAGCGAGGTCGGGATGCGCGGCCGCGTAGCCCGCGAGCGGCGCGAGCGCGAGCGCCACGCCGACGCCGAAGTGGCAGAGCGGCGTGAAGCGCTTGAGGTAGGGATAGACCGCGAACACCAGCGAGCGGCACCCACGACACGCGCGAGGTACCAGGGTCCGAGCGCCGGCGCAGGCGGCGAGGTAGGCGGCGCCGCTCGCCAGCAGCAACGCCCAGGCCTCCGACGAGCTTTCATGCGTCCGCGCCGGCAGCTCGCGCGCGCGCGGTGCGCGGGTTCAGCGCGTCGAGCCGGCGATCCACCAGGCGGTTGATGCGCGATGCGCCGCGGTCCGCGCGCCCACCGCCGCGACTCGCGATCAGCGCCCAGCGCCCCCACGAAAGCGGCGCCCCGGCGCGCTGAAGATCCCGGCCAGCAGCAGCGGCAGCGAGAACAGCGTGTGCTCGAAGCGCACGAACGAGGCGTACGTGCGGAGGCGCTCGAAGGGCGCGGCGGAAGCTGTGGCGGTGGCCATCGGAGAGAGCGCCGGGCGTCGGGAAGGACCGTGCGCGCGGCGGGCGAGGCAGAGTAGCCCACGGATCGCGGACCGGACAAGACGGGGCCGAGGGACTTGACCGTCGCGTTCGGTTGGAATGATCATTTCGCGCTCCCTTCCTTGCGCCACGATTTCCAGGAGCCGCCGCATGCTCAACGCCTTGATGATCCTCGCCGCCGCGGCCACCGCGGCGTCCCCGAGCGACACCCTCGTGGTCCCCTTTCCCGAGACGGTGGTCTCGGCCACCGCGCTCGCCGCGGCAGTCGGTCGAGATTCCCGGCTCGACCGCGATCATCACCGGTGACGAGCTCAGGCGCCGCGGCACCCACACGCTCGCCGAGGCCCTCCAGGACGTGGTGGGGCTCGACACCGGCGAGGGCTCGGACAACGGCGGGCGCCTCCCCAACATTGGCCTCTGGGGGCTCAAGGAATTCGACGCGCTGCTGATCACGCTCGACGGCGTGCCGGTGGGCGGACCGTTCAATCCTTCGCTGTCGCATGATTCCGGTCGACCAGATCGATCGGATCGAGATCGTGAAGGGCCCGCAGGGCATCGCTCTACGGAGTCTCGGCGTTCGCCGGCATGGTGCAGATCTTCAGCAACCAGGGTGCGGGCGGGACGCAGCGTCACCGCCGCCGGTGGCTCATTCTCGCAGGGCAGTGGCTCGTTCGGATGGGGCCAGTCGCTGAGCTCGGGGCTCGATCTGCGGCTCAACGGCGCGCTCTCACGCTCGGACGGCTGGCAGGACCGCACCACCGGCAAGGTCGGACGGGGCACCGTCAACATCGGGACGGCGCTCGGCAAGGGCCGGCTGAGCCTCGACCTGACCGGATATCAGGACGAGCAGGACTGGGGCACGCCGCTTCCGTACGAATCCGGCGATAGTGATCCCGGGTTCATCCGTGACCGCAACTACGCGGTCGGCGGCGCGGTCGAGAAGCACGAGGTGGCGGGTCTGACCACTGGCTATTCTATCCGCTCTCCGACGCGCATCGGCTCGAGAACACGCTGGGCCTCACCTACGACGACCACACTTCGATGCGCAGCTTCCCGGGCGAGCTGAACGGCGACACGCTGGCGTCGGAAGGCGTGTCGACTCGAGCCCAAGGAGTCCGTGCTCTACGAGGACGTGCGGCTGGTTTCGCGGTTCGAGGCGGGCGGCAAGCACGAGTCAGTGGTCGGCACGGCGCTGACCTGGGGGCAGCACCAAGGCCCAAGGCATCGGCTTCGATTTCGATCAGCTCGCTTTCGCAGGAAGGCAACGACGTTCCCTCCGTGGATCAGATCCCGGTCGGCGACAACCGCTCGTTCGAGGACCGCCGCACCTTCTTCGGCGCTTACGCGCACGACGCCTGGACGCCGGTGTGGCGCGCGACGCTCGCCGCCGGCGGGCGCTTACGATGCCACCTCCGAGAAGCTCCACGCGCAGGCGCAGGAGGTCGGCGGGCCGCTCGAGGTCGCGGACGACTCTCGAAGCGACGGCGCCTGGTCGGGAGACGTTTCGCTGCTCTTCCGCGCGATTCCCGTGGGGAACGGCAAAGCTCCAGGCGGCGAACCTCTATGGGTCGTGGCGCTCCGCGTTCAAGCCCGCGGCCCCCAATCTCACCGAGGCCGAAGGCGCCGAGATCCTGGAGCCCGAGCGCACTCATTCCTGGGAAGCCGGCGCCAAGATCCGCGCGCTCGATCAGCTCGCGTTCAACGCCTCCTACTTCGACATGACGTTCGAGAACATGGTGGTGTCGATCCTCGGCCCGGGCGGCGGACCCGAGCTCACCAACGCCGGGGAGCAACGCTTCCGCGGCGAGGAGCTCGATGCTGAGCTGGCTGCCGGGCTTCGCTCCGGGCGCCACGATCAACGTGGGCTACGCCCATCACGACGCGCGCTTCGTGGACTTCACCTTCGTCACTCCCGACAGCCAGCAGCACGACGTGAGCGGCAACCGTCTCGAGCTCGTCCCGCAGCACATGGTGAACGCGCGGGTCAGTTATGCGTCGCGGATCGGCGTGGGGGTTTCGTGGCCATGCGCTACCAGGGCGAGCGCCCGCTCAACCGGCGCAACACGTTCTTCACCGACGCCTACAGCGAGTGGGATGTCGGTGTTTCGTGGGACCGCAAGCCGTGGCTGGTGAAGGTGGTGGGTCGCAATCTCGGCGACGATCGCCACCTGACGGCGGAGAGCGAGATCGGGGATTCGCAGTTCTACGTGGCGCCGCCGCGTCGTGCTGCTGGAAGTGAGCTACCACTTCTAGAATTCGGGTGGCCGCTGCGAGCTTCCTTCATTCGACCGACAAGGTAGCGGGGTCGTGCCCCTTCAGCCGACCGGCCCCCGATAGCGATCGACCTACGGAACCCGATCCACCGCTCCTTGTCTGTCTTTCGAGGTCTTGCGACCTCGTCGAGACCTCATCGCAATGCGCGGACCAAGAGGCGACTCGGTGATGCGCGCCGCTAAGTTGCTGCCATGGTGTGAGCGTTTGGACGACGAGCGTCGCATTCGCCGCACCCGAAGCCGTCCGCCTGTCAACGACGGAACCTCCCTCGTCAACGAGACGACGTCGTCGGATGTTTGGATTTGTGCGGAGCAGTAATGGATGGTACGAGGGATGACCGCTGCGGCCGTGAAGCACACTCGCGACTCGTTCACGACGGTCGGGCGTCCCCCATTTTTGGCGCTTGACTGGCTGCACGTGTGTGCACTATGGTTCGCGTGTGCCGGGTCCTGAGTTCGGACCTCTCATTTCTTTCAAGGAGCCGACGATGTTGAACGAGCGCGGGCGGGCGATCCTCAATTACATCCGCTGCTTTCAACGCGACAAAGGCTACCCGCCCACCATTCGTGAGATCGGCGAGAAGTTCCAGATCGCCTCCACCAATGGCGTGCGATACCACCTCAACATCCTCCAGAAGGAAGGTCATCTCAGCCGCAGGAGCCGGATCTCGCGGGGCACCACGACCGTGACCGAGGGCATCCCGGTGCTCGGACGCGTCGCTGCGGGTCGTCCACTGCTCGCCGAGGAGAGCTTCGAAGGCACCCTCGAGCCTGGAACGGTGTTCGGCGATACGGCGGGATTGTTCGCGCTGCGGGTCAAGGGCGACAGCATGACCGGAGCGGGCATCCTCGAAGGGGACTACGTGATCGTGCGCCGCCAGGAGAGCGCGGCCTCAGGAGACATGGTCGTGGCCCTGATCGACGACGAGGCGACCGTGAAGTACTACCGACCGAAGGCGGATCGCGTCGAACTCGTGGCCGCCAATCCGGCGTACATGCCGATCCAGGTCGAGCCGAACCAGGAGCTGAGACTGCTCGGGGTTGTTCACGGAGTGATTCGAACCGCAGGGAAGTGAATCCAAAGCAACACCGGGCGGGAGCGGCTTCCCGCCTTTTTCATAAGCTCTTTTGCACATCCGTTCATCATCGACGCAGGAGGTGTCACCGTGAAGTCCCAACTGGCCCCCGCGATTCACAGCGCTCTTCATCAGCGATGGGAGCCCGTCTATCGGAGTCGCCTCCATTACCTGGTGACCTGGACCACACGCGGCCGCAAGCCGGTACTCAAAGACAAGCATGCCCACAAGCTGCAGGAGATCGTGGCGCGGCTCTGCGAGGAGCGCGGCTTCGAGCTGCTCGAGGTTGCGGTCGGAGAGGACCACGTGCATCTCCTCTTCGGCCTGCGTCCGTCACAGAGCGTGGCCTCGGTGGTTCGCGAGATCAAAGGCAAGGTCGGCCTCGAGCTCATGTCCGAGCACCCAGAGCTGAGGGTGTGGCTGAAGGGCAACCTGCTCTGGGACGAGCGCTACGCGGTCGAGACCGTGAGTCCAGCGCGAATCGATCGCGCGCTGCAGAGACTGCGGCAGCTGCATGGGGAGCCGCTCGAGCGCGCCGGTTAATGGTGTCGACTCTCAAGGATTGGGCTCAGACGCGCTCGGCGGTAATGGCGGCGTCTCGAGGGGCCTGGAACGAGGCGAGTAGCGTCGCGCATAGGACCAGGAACGCGCCGAAGATCTGGATCCAGCCGAGACCTTCGCCCAGGAACAGCGCCGCCGAGACCACCGCGATCACCGGCTCGATTGTCGCGAGAATGCCGGTCTCTTCGGCGCGTAGTCGGCGCAGTCCTCCGTAGAAGAGTGCGAATGGGAGCAGCGTCGAGCAGACGCCGATGGCCAGGAACATGAGCCACAACCCCGGACCGTAGTGCGCGCCGAAGATCTTCCAGGGCGGCGTGACGATCGCCCAGAAGAGCCCGGCGATCGCGAAGGTGTAGAAGAGCACGGTGGCCGCGTGGTAACGGCTGAGCCCGCGCTTGGAGAACACGATGTAGAACGCGAAGGCGAACGCCGACGCAAATCCACAGACCCAATCGAGCGGGCGGGCGTGAAGCGCGGTGTGGTCCACACCGCCTACGAGCAGAGCGGTTCCGAGGACGGCCGCGATCACCCCCAGCCAGGTGCGCGAGCTCGGGAAGCGACCGCGCACCATCTCGTACAGAACGATCAACGCTGGAGCGAGGTACTGGATCAGAATCGACAGCCCGACCCCCAGACGCGAGATGCTGTAGTAGTAGGTTCCCTGCACGGCTGCAACCCCGAACAGCCCGAGCGTCAGAGTAACGCCAATCCGTTGGCACCACCCGAAAGCGCCCGCGGATTGCGCCACGCGAGCCACGGAAAGAGCAGCAGACAAGCGATCACCAGCCGCAGCTCGACCACGGTGAACGCGGGCACGTGGTGATCGCGGAAGACGTAGCGCGCCAGGGTGGCCGACGTGCCCCACAGGGCCGCCGCCGCGAACACCATCAGCCGTCCGCGCGCGCGGCCTCCGACCGGAGCGGCGTCAGAGAAGGCGGCGTCGCTTGAGGCGATGGGTTTGCTCAAGCGTCCCCCGGCTCGTCACCACGGTAACCTTCGTGCCGGGTGCACCTCCCAGCCTGCGGCCGATCTCGGTCGCGCCAAGCGGCCAGGCCGCGGCGCCCTCGATCGAGACCAGCACGTCGCCCGGCCGAATACCCGCCTGCGCCGCCGGCGAGCCGTCGATCACCGCGACGATATGGACCGCGTCGGCGACCCGCTCGAACTGGATTCCCACCTGCGCAGGCTCCATCGCGTGCCGCTCGTCGAAATCCGGCACCGGATCCAGCCACAGCACGCGATGTGGATAATCACAGGCCACGCGGAAGCGCTCGAGGAACGTATAACCGAGCAGCCCGTGCACGGGCTCTTGGGCGATCGACTCGAGCTCGCGCGACAGCGCGTTGTGAATGAGCGCGACTTCCACCTTCGGCGCGGTGGCGATTCCCGAGGCGCCGCGCACCTCGACTTTCTTGGCTCGGCATAGCCGCGCCGAGCTGGACTCCAGCAGGGTGGGCGCCACGAGCCCGTGAATCTCCGGCTTCCACCCCACGGTGTTGACGAGCGGCGCGACCGAGTCCTCGAACAGCGTGCACTTGGACGCACCGGTGTCGAGCGCCAAGGTGAGCCACGGGGTGGTCGCCCCGCCGTGGATCGGCGTGACGCGCGCTTCGATCATGACCTTGCCGTCCCTCGGCATGCGGAAACGCACCGGCGTGGCCAGGCCGGACAGCGTGCCTCCCAGCAGCCGGCGTGATGCTCCGATCGCCGAGGCATCGTCGCGCTCGTCGGGCGGTCCCGCGGGGATCAAGGCGAGCAAGTGTTCTTGGTAATCGATCCAGAGGGCGCGATCTCGAATCACGCCGTGGCCGATGAGACCGAGCACCGGCCTGTCGGTCACGCGGCTCAGTAGCTGAGCGTTGAACAGCACCACCGGCTGGACGTTATCCATGGCGAGATCGCCGATCCGAAATCGTGCAATTGGACGTATGGCAACATCGATCGAGCGCGCAGGAAAGCTGTCCTGAATCCCCAGAGCGATCGCGATCTGGGAATCGAGGGCGAGGTATCCGGCCCCGGTGTCAACGGCGAACCAACCGGTCGTGTCACGACGCGCGGAATGGACGGCGCTTGCTACGGAATCGCTCAATGCGTTCGTGCCTGTCAAGGTAGCCTTGACGAGAACGACGCCGTCGACGTCCTCCATGGGGAGAGTGATGGTCCCATCGGGCCATTGGATGGAGGCAGTGGCGGGGGTTTGTTGCTGGCGGAGATTGCCTGAGAAGGCAGGAGCGCTGCGCTGACTGAGAACACAGCCCAGGCGATGCGGATTCCGAAGCGCGCAGGCGACGAGGCCATACGGTTCACTTCGGCTCTCGTCCCGCCCCTCACGCTTCTGCCGATCACGAATCGCGAGCGTATTCGCGTGGGCGTGAAAGCTCCGTGGTCACCGTCACGGCATCCGGACCGTTCTCGAGCATGGTGCACTTGCCGTTGAAATACACGCCGGGTTCCATGATCACGCTCGCGGCGGCGACATCGCCTTCCACATGCGCTCCGGCCCGGAGCTCGACGACGCCCAGCGCCCGAATGCTGCCGTGAACCTTGCCGTGGACTTCTGCGGATTTCACCTCGATGTCGGCCCGCATGACCCCGTGCTCGCCGATCTCGAGCCGTTCGCAATCGAGGATGTCGCCATCGAATTCGCCTTCGATCCGCAGGGTGCCGGAGATCATCATTGTGCCTCGAAAAATTCGAACCAACGCCCAGCACCGTGTTGGCCGGAGCCGGAGCGTTCTCGCTCTGACGCGGTCGGAACCTCATCATTGGGCTCCCTTCCTCGTGAATGAGACTAGAGAACCGCCCAGGCTTCGAGCAGGCGCTCGAGATCCTCGTGGCTGTAGTATTCGAATTCGACCTTCCCGCCTTTGCGCCCCTGACGGATCACGACGCGAGTCGAGAAGCGCTGCTGGAGCTTCGATTCGAGCTCGGCGACCGCTGATGAGCGAGCGGTTCGTGGACGGGCGTGCTTGCGGCGCAGCTTTCGGGTGATCAGGGCCTCGGTCCGCCTGACCGAGAATCCCTTGGAATGCACGTAGCGCGCGGTCGCGAGCTGCTCACCGGATGACTCCAGACCCAGGATTGCGCGCGCATGGCCGGCGCTCAATGTTCCACGTGAAACCATGTCCTGAACCTCGACCGGAAGTCCAAGCAGTCTGACGGCATTAGTGATTACGGTGCGATGCTTGCCGACGCGCGTCGCGACCTGATCGTGCGTCATTCCCAAGGAGCTGACCAGGGACTGATAACCCTTCGCCTCCTCGATCGCGTTGAGATCCTCGCGCTGCACGTTCTCGACAAGCGCCAGCTCGAGCATCTCCCGATCGTCGACATCCTTCACGATCGCAGGGATGGTCTGAGATCCGGCGAGCTGCGCCGCGCGGAGACGACGCTCTCCAGCCACGACCTGATACCCGCCGCTCGAGCGGCGGACTAGGATCGGCTGCAGAACTCCCGTGGCCCGGATCGAGGTCGCCAGCTCGAGGAGGCCGGATTCCTCGAATCGTGTCCGGGGCTGATGAGGGTTGGGCTCGACCTCGGCGATTGCGATCTCCGCGACGCCTGCCTTGGCCGGCTCCATGGTGCTCGTCACGCCAGAAGGAATGAGTGCCTCGAGCCCCTTTCCGAGCGCCTTCCTATGCATTCTGGATCACCTCCCGGGCCAAGTCCCGATAGCTCTCAGCGCCCGTACTGTGTGGGTCATAAAGCACGATCGGCTTTCCAAACGATGGCGCCTCACTCAGTCGCACGTTTCTGGGAATGATGGTCTTGTACACCCGCTCGGAGAAGAATTTCCGAGCCTCGTCGACAACCTGCTGCGACAGGTTGAGGCGCGAAGTCGAACATAGTCAGCAGCACGCCCTCGATGCGCAGACCGGGGTTCAAGTGGTCCTGAACCAGTCGGATCGCGGAGAGCAGCGATGTCAGGCCCTCGAGCGCAAGGTATTCGCACTGGAGCGGGATCAGCACGGAGTCGGCGGCGGTGAGGGCGTTCACGGTCAGGATCCCGAGCGATGGCGGGCAGTCGAGCAGTACGTAGTCGTACTTGGTGCCTACCCCTGCCAGGCCGGTCTTGAGTCGGCTCTCCCTGGCCATCATTCCGACCAGCTCGATCTCGGCGCCGGAAAGCCGCTGAGCGGAAGGAACGAGGTCGAGGGTGGCCAGCGGGGTGGTCATCACGCACTGGCCGAGCTCTGCTGTGCCGATCAGCGCCTCGTAGATCGACAGGCTCTGCGAGTTGCCGTTCACGCCGAGGCCGCTGGTCGCATTCGCCTGCGGGTCCATATCGAGCAGCAGAACCTGCCGGCTTTCCTGGGCGAGGCATGCTCCCAGGTTCACGGCGGTCGTGGTCTTGCCGACTCCGCCTTTTTGGCTCGCGATGGCAATGATTCGAGACATTCCCTGTCCGGCGGTGGCGAACGTCCTTGCCCACCTGTGAGAAGAGAGAGACGTTACGCCGGCAAACTATCAGTCCGCGGCCATCGTGACAAGCTCACAGTTTCACGTGGAACGTGATCAGTCGAAATCTCTCAAGCGCTTCTAAATTCTCTCGAAGCGCGCCACTGATATCGGGGAGTCAGCGATCGCTCGGCGTTCGATGAGGCGCCACCAGCTCGACCAGGATCGATCGTTTTCGATCTCCTCCGTCCATCGGCTTCCCTTCCACAAGAAAGCGGATCCGCCAATGCGGACGAACGTTGAAGCGATCGCCAGAGTCGTGGAGAGCCCCTCGGTCGCCCGGGCCGTGAAGGCACCGACTTGGTAGGAGTCGCTCGAGACGCTCTCCAGGCGGGCGCCAACAACTTCGATCTTCGCATCCGTTTCGATTTCCGATAATACCTTGCGCAGGAATAGAATCTTCGGTCTTCGCGACTCGACCAGGGTCCACCGTTTTCCGATTCCGGCAATGGCGAGCGGTAGCGCCGGAAATCCTGCCCCGGAGCCGAAGTCCAGCCATTCGTCGATGCCGAGCTCGGCCATCCATCGAGCCGGCGCCAACGATTCGGACACGTGCCGCGCCACGATCCGGGCTTCGTCGTTCTTGGAGATCAGATTGGAGACCCTGCGATTCCAGGCGAGCAGCGCGCCGCAGTGGCGTTGCAGCCGTGACACGACTTCCTCGACGGTCGCGGTCGAGCTGGGAAACAGCGGAGCCAGACTCTTCCAATCCTGGGGTGCGAGCACTCGCTCGATTGCGGCGGGCGACGCGTTGCGTGGCTTGATCGCGACGCCGCGCCTCCGATCGACCGTTTTCCTCGGCGCCGCGTCGGGCCGATCGCGGCGCCGAGCGATACGAGACCCTCGCTTGGCATTGCCGCGGGGATTACGGCTGTGCGCACGTCGCATGGCGCGCACTCTAACATCCGCGGGCTCAGGCAGGGCCTAGCGGAGGGCGGCCTCCATGGGCGTCAGGCCGGATCTGCGCAAAAGCACCAGGAGCACGGCCACGTCGGCCGGTGAGACTCCAGCGATGCGGCCGGCCTGAGCCACGGTTTCGGGCCTCAACCGGCGCAGCTTCTCGGCGCCCTCGCGTGACACGCCGCGGAGATCCGAATCCCACAGCGATTCGGGCAGGGCAGTCTGCTCGAGCCGCGCCGCCTGCTCGGCCACGCGCTGCTGGCGCTCGATGTAGCCCCGATAGCGAGCGCGCACCTCCAGGCATTCGCCCCACGCTTCGGGAAGCTCCGGCTCGATTCCCGCGGAACGCAGCTCGCGATACGAGCCATCGGGGCGCGCCACCCGCTCGAGCGCGGACACCCTGGCCCCACCGACACTCACGGCCACGCGTGCCAGCCGGCGCTCTTCGCACTCGATCGCCGCGACCTTGGAGCGCACGCGCTCGACCTGCTCGCGGCTCAGGAGTCCGATGCCGAACGCGAGCTCGGCGAGGCGCTCGTCGGCGTTGTCGGTGCGCAGCAGCAACCGGTGCTCCGCCGCGGAGGTGAACATGCGATAAGGCTCGCGATGCTCGCGGGTGACGAGGTCGTCGACCAGCACACCCACGTATGCCTGGTCGCGGCGCAGCACCACGGGCTCGAGCCTTTGCACCTGCCGCGCCGCGTTGACGCCGGCCACCCAGCCCTGGGCCGCGGCTTCTTCGTAGCCCGACGTGCCGCAGATCTGTCCGGCCAGGAACAGACCCGGCACCCGCTTGAGCTCGAGCGTGGGCCGCAGCTGATGGGGCAGCACGAAATCGTATTCGACGGCGTAGCCGGGGCGCAGCATCTCCGCGCACTCGAGGCCCGCCATGGTGCGCACGAATTCGAGCTGCACTTCGGCGGGCATGCTCGACGACACGCCGTTGACGTAGATCTCCACCACGTCGCGTCCCTCGGGTTCGAGGAACACCTGGTGAGAAGGGCGCTCCGGAAACTTCACCACCTTGTCCTCGAGCGAGGGGCAGTAGCGCGGCCCGGTGCCACGGATCGCGCCGGAATAGAGCGGCGAGCGATGGAGGTTCCGGCGGATCACGTCGTGCGTGCGGGCGTTGGTGCGGGTGAGATGACAATCCATCTGTTCGAGCTCGAGCCGCTCGGTCCAGTGGGAGAACGGCAGCGGCGGCTCGTCGCCCGGCTGCGGCTGGAGCGCGCTCCAGTCGATCGAATCGCGGTGAAGCCGCGGCGGCGTGCCGGTCTTCAGTCGTCCACGCTCCAGTCCCAGCTCGGCCAGGCACTCGCTCAACGCTCGTGCGGCGTGCTCGCCGATACGCCCGCCTTCGAGCTGGCGCTCGCCGATGTGGATGAGGCCGTTGAGGAAAGTCCCGGGCGTGATCACCGCGGCGTGACACGCGAGACGGCGCCCGTCGTCCAGCTCGATCGCCGTTACACGCCCGCGCTCGAGCCGCACGTGATTCACCACACCCGCCACCCGTGTGAGGCCCGCTGTCGCAGCGAGCCGCTCGCCCATCGCACGCGAGTAGAGCGCCTTGTCGCACTGGGCGCGCGGCGCGCGCACCGCCGGCCCGCGCCCGCGGTTCAGGAGCTTGAACTGAATGCCGGCCTGATCGGTGACGAGCCCCATGACACCACCCAGCGCGTCGAGCTCGCGCACCATGTGACCCTTGGCGATGCCGCCCACCGCCGGGTTGCAGGACATCTTCGCACTGTCTTCGAGCTTCACCGTGACCAGTGCGGTCGAGAGAGCCGAGCCGCGCCGTGACCAACGCGGCCTCGCATCCCGCATGACCGGCGCCCACCACCACCACGTCGAAGGCGTCGTTCACGCGATCACTTGCCGATGCAGAAGCGGCTGAAGATCCGCTCGAGCAGGTCGTCGTTGGCGGTGCGTCCGGTCACCTCGCCCACGGCGGACAGCGCTTCGCGCAGCTCGAGCGCGACGATCTCGCCGGGCTGCTCCGCCGCCGCGGCGGTCGCGCGCGCCAGTGCGTCACGCGCACGCGTGAGAGATTCGGCGTGGCGCGGATTGGTGACCGGTGCGTCCGGCTCCCCGGCGCGCGCGCCGAGCCGATCGGCCAGGGCCTGGCGCAGCTCCGCGAGTCCGTCGCCGCGAAGCGCCGACACCGCCACCACAGGATGGACGCCCTGCAGCAGCCCCGCCACTTGATCGGCGCGGATGCGGGTTCGCGATCGCAGCTTGTTGAGCGCCGCCACGACCTTGCGGCCAGGCGAGCCGCGCCGCCACTCGATGATCCTCGCGCGTCGAGGCCCACCGAGGCATCCACCACCCACATCACCACGGACCCGGTCTCGAGCGCGCGCTCGGCGAGCTCCACGCCGATCGCCTCCACCGGATCCAGAGTCTCGCGCAACCCGGCGGTGTCCGAGAGCGTGACGCGAATCCCCTCGAGCTCGATCGCCTCGCTGACGCGGTCCCGCGTGGTGCCGGGCAGCGGCGTGACGATGGCTCGTGATTCGCCGAGCAGCGCGTTGAAGAGCGACGACTTGCCAACATTGGGGCGACCCACCACCGGCACGCGCGCACCCTCGCGCAGCGCACGGCCGAACGGAGCGCTTTCCAGCAGGGTGTCCAACTCGCGCTCGAGCGCGGCGATCGCGGTGGCGACGTGGGGCGGCACTTCCACGCCGCCCACGTCCTCGGCGAAGTCGACCCGCGCCTCGACCTCGGCGACCGCGTCGATCAGGCGCTCCGCGATGCGCTCGAGCCGGTCGGAGAGCCCTCCGGCCAGCTGGGCGAGCGCCAGGTCGTGCGCGCGCTCCGTGGCCGCGTGGATCAAATCCGCGACCGCCTCGGCCTGGGCCAGGTCGATGCGCCCCGCGAGGAAGGCGCGTAGCGTGAACTCGCCGGGAGCGGCAGGCCGGGCGCCGGCCGCCAGCAGCGCGGCGAGCACACGCCGCGCCGATTGCTCGCCGCCGTGACAGGAGAGCTCGACGACGTCCTCGCGGGTGTACGAGCGCGGAGCGCGGAACAACGCCGCCACCACCTCGTCGAGACGGCGCTCGGTCGCCACGCGCGGCGCCGCTCCCGAGGGCCGCGGCCAGATCGCCCAGCCGTGATGGAGCGTGTGCGTGGGGGATCCCAAGAGCGTGGCGCGCCCGCGGAACACGGCATCCACGACCGTGACCGCGTCGCGACCGCTCACCCGTACCACCGCGAGCCCAGCTGGTCCCGGAGCGGTGGCGATCGCCGCGATCGTGTCATCGAGCGGAAGCATGGACCTCCAAAACATCGCGCCGGCTTCGCGTGGGCGAAGCCGGCGCTGGCAAGCCGCCGGCCTCAGCCTTCGGTTTCTCCATTCTCGCCTCGGCCGCCGGCGAAATCGCCACCTTCTTGATGAGTCCGTCGCCGAGCCCGAAGGTCCTCACGCGCGCATCGTCACGCAGCGTCACGTGGATCACGCGTCGCTCCTGGGCGTTCAGGTACTCGGTCAGCTTCTCGCTGCCATCCGCCGCGGCTTCGTCGGCCAGCCGGTGCGCGAGCTCCTGGAGCTCGTGCTCGCGGGCCGCCCAGAAGTCGTTGATCTCGAGCTGCAGGTGGTAACGGGAGGCACCGCCGCGATTGAGCATGCGATTGAGAAGGTGCTGGATCGCCTGCCGAACCTCACCCTTCTCGCCGGTTACGAGGTCGCCGTTCTGCGGAATCTCGGCGCGCACCTCGACCGTGTCCCCGACTGCCTGCGCCGTGACTTGCGCCTCGAAACCCATCGCCTGGAACAGCTTCTCGGCGAGATCGCGCCCGGCCGCGACGACTTCGGGCGTCGGGATCTCCGCGTTGCCCTCGGCCTCATGCGCCACCGCGACCGGCGAGGCTCCATGTGACTCGGGCTGTGGCTGCTGCTGGCGCTGCTCTGGCGCGTCCTCGCGCGGGCCAGCGTCGGAGCCGCCGCGCCGCCGCCGCCGCCGCCGCCGGCCCTCTCCCTCTCCGCTCCCGCTCCCAGCGGCGACTCGCCACGCGGTTCGCGCATGGACTCGGCGCGCGCCTCGACGGGCTGCGGACGATCCGCCTCGTGAACCTCGCGCTGGGGTCTCGCGGAGCGGCCGTTGCCGACGCCGCGATCGGTACGATCACCACGATCGACACGCTCGCTGCGTCCACGCTCCCGCGCCCGCTACGCTCTCCGCGAGCGGCGCCGCCGCGCTCTCCCCGTTCACCGCGGGCTCCGCGCTCCGCACGCTCGCCGCGGCCCGCGCGTTCTCCACGGCCTCCGCGGTCTCCGCGACTGCCGCGTCCCCGCGCTCCTCGCGCTCGACCAGCTCGCGCCGCGGGCGCGGCATCATGCGCACCTTGTAGGGCCGCGACCCGATTCCGAGAAATCCGCTCGAGCCTTCCTCCATCACCGTGATCATCACTTCAGCGCGTGAGAGTCCGAGGGCGTCGAGCCCCTTCCTCACGGCATCATCGAGGGTTTTGCCCTCGAAGGTCACTCCCTTCGAATCCATCTCGAACCTCGTGTTGTGCGCGCTCGCCTTCGGATGGTGGCGTGCCCCGCGGCGCGCTCAGCGAACCTGTGGGTTGGACCCGACCGGCGCTTGCACGCCTCCGCCGGCGGCCCCGTTTAGTCGAACTAGCTTACTTCGGGCCGCTCCGTGCGGCCACAACGGACGCCGCGCCGACCGGGCGGCGCCCTCCATCCTCCCGCAGGGCCAGCCACTGCTGAAGCGCGGTGAGCAGATTCATCACGCGTCCAGTAGAGCACCAGCCCCGACGGCAGGTTGTAGAAAAACACCAGCATCAGGACGTTCATCGAAGTACATCGACGACACTCTGGCGGGGGTCGGTCGGGGTCATGCGCTGCTGCAGCAGACCCGGAGAGCGCCATCACCAGCGGCAAGCACGCGAATCGGGAAGCCCGCCACGTGGAACAGGCGCGTCGGGGGCGGACAGGTCGTGTGATCCAGGCCACGAACGGCGCCTGGCGCAGCTCGATAGCGTTGAACAGCACCGAGTAGAGCGCGAAGAACAGCGGCATCTGCACCAGCATCGGCAGACAGCCGCCCGCAGGATTGACCTTGTGCTCCTTGTAGAGCGCCATCATGGCTTCGTTCATCGCCTGCGCATCGTTCTTGTACTTCTCGCGGATCCGCTCGATCTCGGGCTGGACGCGCTGCATCTCGCGCATGCTCTTGACGCTGACCATCGAGCAGCGGATGGAGCAGCATGCGCACCAGCGTGGCCAGCACGATGATCGAGACGCCGTAGTTGCGGATCCATCCGTAGAGCCACACCATCAGCCGCAGCAGCAGTCGGCTGAATGGCGTGATCCACGACCAGCCGAGATCCACCACGCGCTCGAGCCCGTGCCCGAGCTTCGAGAGCCGGAAGTAGTCGTTGGGCCCGAAGTAGACGATGAATCGGTTCGGCGCCTCCGACTCGCCCGGCAGGCTCATCACCAGTGTATGGCTCACCACGTCCTGCACCGGCTTGGCCTCGCCGCCGAGAGCGCGCCACCTCCTCGGTCGGGATCGTGCGCGACGCGAGCGACGCGCTGGCGCTGCGGGCGGTGCCTTGCGTGACCGCCAGTCCGCCGGAGAAGTAGCGGGTTTGCACCACCGCCCAGGCCACGTTGCCTTCGTAGCTCTTCGGCGCCTTGCGCAGGGCGCCGGCCGGGTCGCGGTGGAGGCTCGTGCCGATCAGGCTCGAGGCACGTAGCGACCGCTCCTCGTCGAGCTGGTCGTGCTCGTGCGCCAGCGGCCAGGAGTGGGTGGTGATCGAGTAGTCGGTGAGGTGGGAGACGTTCGGCACGCCGCGGATCTCGACCTCGAGATCCATGGCGTAATCGTCGGGTCGGATCCGGTAGGTCTGCCGGATGGTCGCACCTCCAGGATCGCGACCGCGGAGGGTGAGGGTGCGGACCTGACCGGCGGCGTCGAGAGCTCTCGGCCGCTTCGTAGCTCAGTTGCCCGAGGCCGTGCACCTGTTCCCCGAGCCGAGATCGAGCATCAGGGCGGGCTCGCCCGACAGCTCGACCCGCTGCTCTTCGGGCAGCGCCTCTCCGCGCGGGGAGGTCGGTGGTGTCCGAGCATGGCTCCGTGCGCGGAGGCGTAATGCTTGAGCTCGACCGACACGAGCCGTGCGCCGCGTGTCGAGAACCACGCCCGGTAGAGCGGAGTCTCCACCAGGACGGTCCGCTCCGGACCGAGTGCGCTGCTGTCGGCGCCAGCCGGCGCCGACATCGTGGCCGCGCCTGCTCCGGAAGTCGCAGCGCCGGGAGTCGGGGTGGGGGTCACCGCGCGGGCGACCCGCGAGGTGTCGGGCGCCTGACGCTGCGGTCCCGCGTACTGGCCAAGCCCCGCCCACTTGAGGATGAATCCCCACGAAAGGTAGAGCGCCAGGCACAGCGCGATGATGACGAGGGTTCGGCGGTCCATGGAAGCTTGCGGCCCTACGGAACCGGATCCACGCCGTGGCCGGCGAGGGGATGACACCGCGACAACCGCCGCAGGGCGAGCCAGCCGCCGCGGACCGCGCCATGGCGGCGCACGGCTTCCTCGGCGTAGCTCGAGCACGACGGCCAGTAACGGCAGGATCCGCCGAGCCACGGCGACAGTAGCCAGCGGTAGAGACGAATGAAGGCCAGCACCAAGAGCGCCATCACAGGTTCTCGCGGGGCGCCAACGCGCCGGTCTGCTCGAGGAGCCGTTCCACGTCGCGCGCGAAGCTCCAGGTGAGGCGCCGTGAGGGGCGGCGCGGAAGGCGACGAACATCATGCACAGCCCCTGCTCGACGACCTCCGGCCAGCGGCGCCGCACGATTTCGCGAAGACGACGGCGCGCGCGGTTGCGGCGCACCGCGTCACCCACGCCTTTGCGACTGGCCACGAACGCCACTCGGGTGGGCTCGCCGGGACGGGCCTCGGCGACCAGCAGACAGTACGAGCCGCGCACCGCACGGCCGCGTTCCTTCAGCCGGGCAAAATCCGTCGCGGAGCGCAGCCGACCGGCGGACGGGATGCCGCTCGGACGGCCGTCGACTCATGACGGCATCGAGCCCGCCATCCGAGAGCGGGCCGGAAACGAGAACCGGAACCATGTCGAGCGGTGATGGGGTTGGCCCGAAGCCCGGCGCGATCCGAGGAGCGCGCCACTTCGTGACCCTAGGGGTGGAAACGGTCAGACGTTTCCGTCCCCGCTTGCGGCGCGCGCGCAAGAACCTTGCGGCCGCCTTTGGTCGACATGCGTGCGCGGAAACCGTGGGTCTTCTTCCGATAGCGGTTCCGCGGTTGATACGTGCGCTTCATGGCACTCGAAAGCCTCTTCGGGGACGAAACGTGCTCCAGGGCAGACCGCGCAGAGTACGGAACCCGCCGCGGTCCGTCAAGGCTTGGTCCCGCAGTCGCTTCCGCCGGCCCGGCCGAGCCGCGATCCGCTCAACGCAGGGGCGCCGGCTGCCGATAACGCCGGGGAGCACCCGACCCCGCGAGTCCGCCCTCCGGCGAGCCCGCATTCGGCTTGAGCCGGCATGTCACCAGCGATCGCGAGCGCACAGCGGAAGTACCCCGACATTCGCTATCTGTCGCCGGGCGCGCAGGCTGCGGCGCGCTGGTTCCAGCAGCTCGCCCGCGCCGTCCGCGTATGCCGTCTCCTACCCGCGCGACAACCCGACGGCGGTGCAGATCCGCGAGCAGCTTCTCGAGCAGCTCAACCAGGCCACCGACGCCCACGGCACGTGGCGCCTGCGGATCACTCCCAGCGAGATCTGGCTGGTCGACGAGCCGATCGTCCATCCACCGCTCAACGCCGATCTCCAGGACCCGCTCTCCGCCAAGGCCGATCGCCTGCCTTACATCTTCTATCGTGACGGCGTGCGCGGTGTGGTGTTCCAGCCCGCAGTCCCGGTCTCGGAGTTCCGAAGCGTTCTTCCAGGCCATGGTCGCCGCCGACCGTGGGCCGGCGCTCCACGACGACCTGGTGACTCTGCTCTGGCAGGCCACGCCGGTGCGCATCCAGGTCGACGTGGTGCCGATCTCTCAGACCATCTATCTCTCTTCGAAGAAGATCCATCGCACTCGCGGCGGGCGGGCACACGGGCTGGCGTTCAACTGGTCGCCGAGCGGCGACGAGATCCACTCCGACATCGGTCAGATCGCCGGGATGGCGCAGGGCCTGCATCGAGACACCTTCGACGACTGGCCGCTCCCCAGAGACCTACGTCGACGTCCCCGCCGCCTACCAGGTTCTCACCAAGGGCATGCAGTTCGTGCGCTCGGTGCTGCTCACCGAATGGTCCGCCGAGCGCGCCGTGGAATGGACGCAGGACGTGCCGGTCCTGTTCCGCCGCGTGCTCGAGCTGGATCCCAGCACCGACACGCGCGCCGCGCTGTCCCAATCGTTGGTGACGTGGCTCGCGGCCGCCGTCCAGCGCTTCTCCTGGGACGAGGCCCAGAAGGCCCTGACCTTGCTGCGTGAGTTCGATCCCGATGGGTCGCTCTCGAGCGAGTCCCTCGACACGGCGTTCGCGGGTCTCGACGGCAACGCCCTGGCCGAGCAGCTCGACGAGTCCTCCGCGGAGGAGCAGGCCAAGTTCCTCGCGCTGGGCGTGGCGCTCGGCCATCCGGCGCTCGACCTGGGCACCACGGTCATGGCCAACTCCACCAAGGCGCGCACGCGCGCGGCCGCGTGCACCATGCTCTGCTACCTGTGCACCGATCAGCCCGACGCGCTCTCTCCCTATCTGGCGGACGAGCGTTGGTACGTGGTCCGCAACACCGTGTTCATCCTCGGACAGATCGGTGGGACCGAGGTGGTCGAGCTGCTGCGCTTCGCGGCCGCTCACCCCGACGTGCGGGTGCGGCGCCAGGTGGTGGTGTCACTCGCCAACGTGCCTCACGAGGACCGCCTCCCGATCCTGTACTCGCAGCTCGGCACCACCGACGCCGCGCTTTGCTCGCCACCACGCTCAACATCATGGCGCGCGATCGGAGCCCCGAGACCATCCGCGCCATCCTCCGCCAGGTACAGGCGCCCAACTTCGAATCCCGTCGTGACGCGCATCAGCGGCTCCTGTTCACCTCGCTCGCAGAGATGGGCGACGACACCGTCGTGCCCACCCTCCAGGCGCTGGTGGAAAAGGGCGGCTGGTTCGCCCGCCCCACGCCTCAGCGTCTTGCCGCGGCCCAGGCGTTGTTCAAGATCGGCACCACGAAAGCCATGGAGGTGCTGGAGCAGGGCGTGCGCTCCAGCCACGAAGCGGTGCGTCAGGCTTGCCTCGACGCGCTGTCGGGAAAGCAGGCGGCGTGAGCTCTGCACCGGAACACAAGGATGGCGTGCGGGTCCCCGGCGCCTCGGCGCGTGACCAGGGCGCCTCGGTTCTGAGCCGCTTGTCCGCGCTGGTGCGAATCGGTCGCTCTTACCAGACCGACAACCAGGTCTTCGCCCTCCAGCTCGAGGGCTTCATGCAGGTCCTGCGTCCGGTGCTCGAGAGCGACGGCGAGGCGGTGCTGGTCGAGCTCGAGGGAGATCTCTATCTCAACGGCACGCGCATCCCGATCCGCGGGCTGAGCGTGCGCTTCCACCGGCACCTCCTCGAGGAATTCCAGAACCGTCAGATCGCGGGCTTCCGCGCGCTGCGCGGCGTCACCGACGACGACATGAAGACCTTCTTTCGGTACTTCAACCAGCCGGAGCTCTACACTGGTGCCGACCTGCTCAGCTCCTGCATCGCCCAGGGGCTCGACAAGGTGCTGCCCGCGGTGCACGCCTCGTCGGTGGCGCCCGACGGCTTCGACCTGGCCTCGGTGCTCGAGGATGCGCCGGACGAATCAGACGACGACTCGTTCGAGCGATCGAGCGGCGGCACCGACACCGGGCTCGGGGACGAGCTCACTGCGCGCGCCGTGGCGGACGGCAAGGGCGGGGCGCCCAAGGGAGCGGTCCGCAAGAATTTCTCCGCGGCGATGGCCGGCGCGAAGTCTTTGCTCACCACCACCTCGCTCCAGGGCGGCATGGAGATGCGCCACGCCAAGCGGGTCGTGCAGCCGCTCGTGGACGGCGCGTTCTCCGACGAGCCGGTGGTCCTGGGGCTCTCCACGCTCACCCACCACGACGAGTACACCTACGCGCACGCGGTCAACGTGACGCTGGTGGCGGTGACGATGGGCCACTTCCTCGAGATGGATCGCCGCTCGCTCGCGGATCTGGGCGTCGCGTCGCTGCTCCACGACGTGGGCAAGGCCACCGCGGCGCGCAAGATCAGCAACCCGCTCGAAGCATTCACGCCGGAGGAGCAGAAGGTCGCAGAGACCCATCCGGTCGAGGGCGTGAAGGAGCTGGCGCGCTCCACCACGCTCAACTCGACCACGATCCGCTGCATGCGCGTGGCCCTCGAGCACCATGTCGGGCCGGAGGGTGCGGGGTATCCCGACTTCGGCGCCGACTGGCACACCAGCCTGCTGTCCCGCATCGTCGCGGTCGCGGACTGCTACGTCAGCCTGCAGATGCATCGCAGCCTGCGCGGCGCCTTCGTCACGCCGTTCGAAGCGCTCGGCATGATGCTGGGCCCGCTCAAGAGCCGTTTCCATCCGGCGATGCTGTGGGCGCTGGTGCAGACGGTCGGCTTCTACCCGCCCGGGCAGATGATCGAGCTGGACGATGGTTCCCTCGCGGTGGTGCTCGCCCCCAACGCCCAGGATCCCGCGCGACCGCACGTGCGCCCGGTGTTCGCCCCGGACGGACGGCCCTACGACGAAGGGGAGGCGGCGGATCTGCGCCCCGTTCCTCCCGAGCGGAGCATCAAGCGCGCGCTGCGCGGCGCGGAATACCCCGGCGCCGCGGAGAAGTCGGCTTAGGAGCTCGGGCTCCGCGTCACGCGGCCTTGGGGAGCGCCGGTCCTTCCGTCGTCGGCGGGGCGACCGGCTCGTGATGGAGCGAAGGCAGCCGGATCCAGAACAGGCTGCCCCCTGGGGAAGGATCTCCACGCCGACGCGGCCCTCGTGCAGCTCGGTGATGCGACGCACGAGGTGGAGGCCGATGCCGAGTCCGTGCGGCGCCTCCTTGCCGCTCGCGGAGCTTGGCCGAACAGCTCGAAGATCGACGCCTGCTCTTCGGGCTTGATGCCCGGTCCCTGGTCCTGACCTCGATCACGGCGAACGGTCCGTCGGAGCGCGTGACGAGCTCGACCACACCGCCGCGTGGGGAGAACTTGATCGCGTTGGCGAGCAGGTTCACCACCACCTGCTTCATCTTCACCTCGTCGAGCGCGATCTCGCTCATCCGTTCGTCGATCGTGGCGACCAGCTTGACCTCGCGCTTGTCCGCCAGCGGGCGCACCGTGTCGAGCGCGCCACGCGCCACGCCGTCCAGCGCATGGGCCCGCTTCTGCAGCACCAACTTGCCGGTCTCGAGCCGGGTGAGATCGAGGATGTCGTCGATCAATCCGAGCAACGCGCCGGCCTCGCTCGACATCCGCCGCAGGAATTCGCGGCGCTGGGGCGCCGAGAGCTTGCCCTCGTTCTCCTCGAGCACCTCGGCGTAACCGATCACCGAGGTCAGCGGCGTGCGGAGCTCGTGGCTGGCCGTGGACAGGAAGTGATCCTTGAAGCGGTTGAGCTCGCTGAGCTGGAAATTCGACGCCTCGAGCACACGCGTGCGCGCCGAGAGTCGCTCCACCACCTCGGCGCGCTCGACCACCGAGCCCACGTGCTCGGCGAACATGCGCAGGATGTCGCGGTGATGCTCGCGGAACGACTCGGGATGGTTGATGCGGTTCACGTTGAGCACACCGATCAGGCGATCGCCGACGCGGATCGGCAGCGAGAGCGCCGACGTGATGTTGCGGTTCGGCTTGTAGTGCTGGCCGAGCGGCCCTCCGTCGTCAGGACCGAGCAGCACCGCCTGCTTGTGCTCCGCTACCCAACCGGCGATGCCTTCGCCGATGCGGCGCTTGGCATAGCGCGCGAATTCGGATTCGAGGCCGTACGAGGCGCGCGTCTCGAGCACCCCGCTTTCGGGATCGTAGATCATCACCGACGCCTGCTGCGCGCCGAGCGTCGATACCACGCGCCGCACGATGATCTCGAGCACCGCGTCGAGCGGGAGCTGGAGATTGAGCGAGGTCGAGACCCGAAACATCTCCGAGATCTCGGAGAGACGGGTGCCCATGTCCTTGAGCTCCATCTGCTCCTTCCCGACCACACGACGCAGCCGGTTGAGCTGGAACTGCTTCACCCCGATCAGCAGACAGAACGCAAAGACCAGGCCCGCGAGCGATGCGCCCGCGATGCGGCCATCGGAGAGCGGCAGACGCCCTTCGAGAAGCTGCACCGCGATGGTCAGCGCCACGATCACGAGAAAGGTCACGGACCAGAGCCACCACCCCCAGCGGTCGAGATGGCTTGGATGGTTACGCTCGGAGCGCTGCACGACGAGGTCTCCCGGCCTGATGAGGGACACGGCTGGTTATCGGTCCGCGAATCGTGCCGCCTTAGCGGTTTGGGACGGCGGGCCCGGTCGGGAGCGCGTGTTAGAGTGCGCCGGTGCTTCGCCTGTCCCGCTCCACGTGGTGGCTCGGACTTGCGCTTTTCGCGGCTCTGGCATCGCTCTACGCCACCGCGCTCCGCATCGGGTTTCTCAACGACGACTACCTCCTGCTCGAGGGATCGCCGCGGCGGCCGCTCGTGGAGACGCTGACTTCGCCCGGCCCGCTCGGCAATTTCTTCCGCCCGGTCTCGCGGCAGCTCTATTTCGGCATGCTCGCACCGCTCGGCGACCACCACGCCCTGTTCTACCATCTGGCGAATTTCGGCGTGTTCCTCGTCGCGCTGGCGCTTCTGGCGGACCTGTTGCGCGTGGGGCTGCCGCGTGCTGGTGTGCTGGCCGGCCTGCTCTACTTCGCGGTGTTGCCGTTCCAGCGGGTCAACCTGATGTGGATCTCGTGCGCCCAGGACCTGCTGGCGCTCGCGTTCGCGCTCGGCTCGGTCGCGCTGTTCCGGCGCGGGCGCACGGGCCCTGCGGCGCTCGCTTACCTGGTCGCATGCTTCTGCAAGGAGTCGGCGCTGCCCTTGCCGCTCGCGCTGCTCGCACTGCGGGGCTTCGCGCCTTCCGAGGCGGAGGCGCCCGATCCGCCGGCATCGCGCTGGCTTCCGCCGTTCGTCGGCGCGGCGGCGCTCTGGATGACGGTCAACCTGTGGATCCATCAGCAGGAACCCATGATGCCGCTTCACTGGGCACCCGGAAACTTCGTGGCGGCCTTTGTCCACGGCATCCAGAGCCTGCTCGGCCTCGACGATCCGCCGAGCTTCCTGACCGGGCTCGCCCATCCCGGCGCCCCGCAGTTGGCACTCCTGTTCCTGGCGCCCATGGCGCTCGCCTTGCGCGGCGCTTCTTCTCATCTTCGCCGCGTGCGCGGGACGCTCTGGTTCGCGGCCGCCTGGCTCACGGCGTTCGCCCTGCCAATCGGTCCGGTGGCGGAGCGCTGGAGCAGCTACTACTTCACGCTGTTCGCCGTGGGCGGGGCCCTGCTCGCGGGCATGGTCTGCGCGCGTCTGCGGGTGGTGGGCTGGCTGGTGCTGGCGACCGCGCTCCTGTGGTGGCACGCGGGCGCTTCGTCGGCGCGTGCGTTCGCGGTGGTGGACCGGCCGTGGGGCTGGACCTCGCACCTCACGCCGTTCTACTTCCAGCGCGCCGCGGCGGTGACCGACACGCTGTCGCGCGAGCTGCGGGCTCTGGAGCCGAACCCGCAGCCCGGGACGCGCTTCTTCTTCGGACCTGCCGCCGTGGGCGGGCTTCCAGATGGGCCAGGGCGCGCTGGTGCGCACGCTCTACCGCGACCCTTCGATCGAGTCCTACTTCTATACCCAGTTCTCGGAGAGCACCGCGGCCGATCATCCGTGCCGGTTCCTTTCCTGGGACGGCCGCGCCCTGGGTCCGCTCTATCCGAACACCCGCGATCTCTATTTCCAGGTGGGGTCCGATCTGCTGATCTACGATCGCCTGTCGGGGGCCCGTCACGGCTTCCGGCGCGCGCTCGCGACCGGCGAGAATCGCCTCGATGCGCTCTACTGGCTCGGCTGGACCGAGCTGTGGATGCTGGAGGCGCCATGCGGCCGAGGCTGCCTGGACCGCGTTCGGCGCCAAGGACGATTCGGCGTCGTGGTTCTGGCAGATGCGGGTGGCGCGCCAGGCGCTCAACGACCACCGGGACACGCTCGCCGCGCGTCGCGCGCTGCTCGCGGCGATCCAGAGCGGGATCGGAAGGCCGGAGGCGCATGCGGTGCTCGGTGAGCTGTTGCTGGCGTCCCGACCCAAGTACGGATTGCTCGAGCTCAAGGTGGCCGCGTTCCTCAAGCCGGACGACTGGGTGGCGCGGCGCGATCTGGTCGTAGGGCTCACGGGGCAGCGCCTCGACGATCAGGCGCGCGCGGAGCTCGCGCGGGTCGAGCGGCTCGCGCCGGACTGGCGGCGTGACCCGCTGCTGCTCGGCGCGGTCGGGCAGCTGGAGCGACGCGCTGCATCCGCCACGGACGTGGTGCGATTCTGAGCGGGAGGTGCCGATGGCGAAGGGCCAGGTGGTGGAGGAGACGGTCGAGAGCGAGGTGCTCAAGGGCAATGCGGCCGGTGATCCGTGGGTGCGGCGCGTTCCCATCTACCTGCCGCCGTCCTACGCCTCGCACCCCGAGCGGCGCTACCCCGTGGTCTACGTGCTCACCGGCTTCACCGGGCGCGGGCGGATGCTGCTCAACGACGCCGCATGGAGCCCCGCGCTCGACGATCGCATGGACGACTTGATCGCGTCGGGCCGTTGCGGCGAGCTGATCCTGGTGATGCCCGACGCCTTCACCCGCTACGGCGGCTCGCAATACATCGACTCGAGCGCCACCGGGCGCTACGGCGAGCACCTCGCGCGCGAGCTGGTGGCGTGGGTCGATGCTCGCTACCGCACGCTCGCCGCGCGCGAGCATCGCGGGGTCGCAGGGAAGTCGTCCGGCGGCTACGGGGCGCTGGTCCACGGCATGATGCATCCCGACGTCTTCGGCGCGGTCGCCTGCCACAGCGGCGACATGTACTTCGATTACTGCTACCGCGGGGACGTGCCCCGGACCTGTTCCGCGCTCCAGCAGGCGGGAGGCCTGCGGCCCTGGTTCGAGGCCTTCGAGGCCAAGGTAGCAGAAGAAGCACGACGACCTCACCGTGCTCAACATCCTGGCGATGGCGGCGGCCTATTCGCCCAATCCGGCCGCGGAGCCGTTCGGCTTCGACCTGCCGTGCGACCTCGCCACCGGGGATTCCGTGAGGACGTGTGGGGCCGGTGGCTCGCGCGCGATCCGATCCGCTTGCTGGAGCGTCACGCGGACGCGCTGCGGTCGCTGCGCCTGCTCCATCTGGACTGCGGGACCCGCGACGAGTGGCACCTGCACCTCGGCGCCCGCATCTTCGCGCGCCGGCTGACCGAGCTCGGCATCGCGCACCAGCACGAGGAGTTCGACGACGGCCACATGAACGTCTCCTACCGCTACGAGGTGAGCCTCCCGCGTCTGGCTGGCGCGCTGGGGGCCGCGCGCGGCTGAAGCGCGCGCCGCGATGAGCGACTCGCCCGCGCCGCTCTCGATCCGCGGCCTCACCCGCCGCTACGGCACCACCGTCGCCGTCGACGGGCTGAATCTCGAGGTGCGTCCCGCCGAGATCGTCGGGTTCCTCGGCCCCAACGGCGCCGGCAAGACCACCACGCTCCGCTGCGCATCGGGACTGCTGCGCGCCGACGCGGGCACCATCGCGATCGCGGGCCGGGCTCTGACCGCGACCCACGCGAAGCGCGCGCGGCGCTCGGCTTCGTTCCCGATCGGCCGTTCCTGTACCCGCGGCTCACTGCCCACGAATTCCTCGAGCTGATCGGCGCGCTCTACGACGTGCCGCCGTCCACGGCACGGGCGCGCGGCGACGCGCTGCTCGAGCGCCTCGAGCTGTCCCACGCCGCCGACGACCTGATCGAGACCTACTCGCTCGGCATGCGCCAGAAGACCGCGGTGGCCGCCGCGCTGCTCCACGATCCGGAGCTGCTGCTCCTCGACGAGCCGCTGGTCGGGCTCGATCCGCAGGGCGCGCGCACGCTCAAGGATCTGCTGCGCGAACGCGCCGCGGCGGGCCACGGCGTTCTGGTCTCGACGCACCTGCTCGACGTGGCCGAGCGGCTCTGCGACCGCGTCGTCATCATCCACCGTGGCCGACTGCGAGCGTCGGGAACGCTGGCGGAGCTGCGCGGCGCCGGCTCGCAAGCCACGCTCGAGGATGTCTTCCTCGAGCTGGTGCGGGACACGAAGGGGCCCGCGTGATCTGGAGCGGCGTGGTGCAGCGCGCGGCTCCGCGAGGCGCGCAACCGCTTCCGTCGCGGCGCAAGCGGCAGCCGCTGGCAGGCGCTGGCGGCGCTGCTGCTGCTCGCGTGGTTCTTCACGGTGGTCTTCGCCACGCTGCACGCCACCTTCTCCCACGCCGGCGACCTGGGGCTGGGCGAGGCGGGGGCGCAGGCGCTCCTGGGTGCGCTGCTGGCGGGAGCACTCGCCGGCGTGCTGGTGTTCGACCTGCAATACGCGGTGGCGGCGGTGCTGATCGACTCGGATCTCGAGCTGCTGCGGCGCGCGCCGCTCTCGGCGCGCCAGCTCCTCGGCCTCAAGGTGATCGACTCCTGCCGCGCACCGCCGTGCTGATCGGGGGCGTGGCGCTGCCGGCGTGCTTGGCGTACGGCACCGCGCTGGGACTGCCGTGGTGGGGGTGGGTGATGGTGCCGCTCCTGCTGGCGGCGCTCTGGGCGGCTCCATTCGGTCTCGGTCTGGCGCTCGCGTTGCTCCTGCTGCGCCTCGTGCCGGGGCGCCGCGTGCGCGAGACGCTCGCCGTGCTATCGACTCTGGTGGTGCTCGGCTTGTGGCTCGTCAACTCCTTCGCGATGCCGCGACTCCTCGACTCGGACACCGCTGTGGCCGCGCGTCTCGCCGAGCGTCTGACACCGGCCGCGTGGCTCGCGCAGATCTCGCCCGCTCATTGGGCGGCCGCGGCGCTGAGCGGCGCGCGCGCGGGTCTGCCGCTCGCGGCTTGGGGGTGGGCCACGCGACTCCTCGCGGCGGCGCTGGCCTCGCTCGCGCTCGCCGGAGTCGCCGCGCGGCTGCTGCTCGACGATGTGCTGGCGCGGCTGACGGCGGGCGAGGCGAGCGCCGCCCGCCCGCGTGCGCGTCCGCGACGGGTCCCGCCCGTTGGATTCGCCGCTCTGCTGCTCAAGGACGCGCGACTCTTCACGCGCGACTGGACCGTGCTCGGCGACGTGCTGACCGCGGGACTCCTTTGGACGCTGCTGCCGCTGGTCGCGAGCCCGCTCCATCAAGCGCCGCCGCGATTGCTCGCGCGATTCATGCTCGTGGCCCTGGCGGTCGGTCTCGGCTACGAGATCGGCGCGCGCACGCTACCGTTCGAGGGCGCGGCGCTGGCGTGGAGCCGGCTGGCACCGCTCCCGCCCTGGCGCTGGAACCTGGCAAAATGGACCGGCGGGCTCGTCCTCTCGCTGCCGCTGATCGCGCTCTCGGCCGCGGCGGTGCGGCTCGGGCTCCCCTTAGACGGCGCCAGCTGGGCGCAGGCGGTGTTCTGCGGATTCTCTGCGCTCATGCTCGCGCTCGTGGTCGGACTCTGGACGGGATGGACCTTCGGCGATCCGAACTGGACGAACCCGCGCGCGATGTTGACCTTCAGCGGTCGCGTGATCGCATCGGGCATGCTCCTCTTTCAGGCAGCGGCGTGGCTCGGCTTGCTCGCGCTCGCGGATCGCTATCGCGACTCACTGCCGGCGGGCGTCGCGTGGTGGGGACCGCCCGCGCTGGCGATCGTCGCCGTGGTTCCGGTGCTCGCGCTCGCGGAGCGCGCGGCGCGGCGGCACGAATGGACAGGATGAGAGGCCACGATGAGACCTAGAAAGGACGACGGTGGGATCGTTCCCACCGTCGTCGCAGTCGGAACGCGCACCCTTGCGCCCGCGCGTCCCGAAGAACGTCCGCTACAGTTCGTCGCCGCCGAGTTCGCCGGGCGGGGAGCCGAGCCACGACTGATGTCCCCGATCGGTAGTGCTGCGACTGAGTTCCCTGTGAGACGGGTCGTTCCAACCGCATTCTTTTCCGCGACCCGATCGCTGTCAATAGCAGTGTTCATGCGGGTGGAGTGTTGTTCGGCAATCGTCACGCCGTCTCGATCTCAGACCGTGCGAAGCGCGCGGAAGAGTGCGAACTCCCATGACCATTCCTTCACCAAAGCGTCGCGTGGTGCTCGTGGTTCCCGATCTGCTCTTCGCCACCAGGATCGTCGAGACGGCGAAGCAGTTGGGAGTCGCAGCCTTGGCCTCGAGCCGCCCCGCGGCGGCCGGCGCCTGCCGCGCCGCACCCACCGACCTCCTCATCGTGGACATCGAGTCCACCCCGGATCTGGACGGGCTGAGGCGGGAGCTCGACGCGCATCCGGAAACCACGCGGGTGCGGATGGTCGGGTTCTACCCGCACGTCCGGGCCGAGCTGCGTGAAGCGGCGCTGGCCGCTCGCCTCGATCTGGTGCTGCCGCGCTCGGCGTTCACCACGCGGCTGAGCCGGCTGCTCTCCGGAGAGGGCGATCGCACGTGATGATCGAGGTGGTAGACTGCCGCCCATGAACGTTGCAGGGCGGGATCCGACGTCGACCCAGGCCGCCGAATTCGAGCGGGTCCACATCTCCTGTCCCGGCTGCGGCCGTCACGACTGGGTGCGCTGGCCGGTCGGACAGAGCCTCTATCACTGGAAGTGCTTCAACTGCAGCAAGGAATCTGATCTGACGCGGGCGGGAGGACACTGATGCGGGACCGGATCGGAGCGCCCTGCCTCCTCGTCGCGCTCCTGGTCGCGTGCTGCCCGGCTCCGCTGCGCGCGGAAACTCCCGATTCCGATCCCAAGGCCGTCGAGATTGCCGACCAGGTCATGAAGGCCCTCGGCGGCAAGAGCCACTGGGAAAACATGCCCTGCATCGCCTGGACCTTCGAGAGCGCGGTGGGGGACACCATGCGCCCGGGCGGTCGGCGGCACCTGTGGGACAAGCGCAACGGCTGGCATCGGGTCGCGGGAAGGAATCGCCAGGGACAGAGCTACGTGATCGTGAATCGGATGGACCGTCCGGAGGAAGGCAAGGCTTGGATCGACGGCGTGGCCATCGAAGGTGACTCGCTCCAGAAGCTGCTCAAGCGGGGCAAGTCGCTCTGGACCAACGATACCTACTGGATGCTGATGCCCTACAAGCTCCGGGACCCCGGCGTGCGACTCAAGTACGACGGAGAGGCGAAGGAAGGCGGCGTCACCTACGACAAGGTGGCGCTCTCCTTCGAGAAGGTCGGAGAGACGCCCGGCGATCACTACTGGATCTACGTGAATCGCGCGAATCACCGCATCGAGAAATGGGACTTCGTGCTCCAGGGCGACCAGCCGCCTCCCAACACCTGGACCTGGGAAGGCTGGGAGCAGCACAGCGGCATGTGGTTCCCCACCGCCCATCGCTCCGGCAACATGATGCTCTACACGCACGCCGTCGAGACCATGGCGGAGCCGCCGGCCAAGGCCTTCTCCGCCCCGTAGGACTGCGGGCTTGGCCGAGGCGGTGCGGATCAGCGAGCTGTTCCTTTCCCTCCAGGGTGAGGGCCCTCGGCCGGGACTCCGGCGTGCTTCGTGCGACTCCAAGGCTGCGACGTCGGCTGCGTGTGGTGCGACACCAAGTACTCCTGGGATGCCGCGGGCGGGCAGGAGCTCGCCCTCACCGATCTGTGGCCCGCGCTCGACAAGCTCGGCAGCGCCCCGCTCCTGGTGGTGACCGGAGGCGAGCCGCTCCAGCTCCCGGACTCGGCGCCCCTGCTGGACGGCGCGGTCGAGCGCTGGCCGCGCGTCGAGGTCGAGACCAGCGGCGTTGCCGCGCCGCTCCGCTCGCACTCCGCGCCTCTTCTACAACGTGAGCCCCAAGTTGCCGTCTGCGACTCCGCGCTGGCAGGAGACGTGGGCGCACGCGCCGGCGTGGAAGGCGGAGCCGCACGCCACCTTCAAGCTCGTGGTCGGAACGTCCGCCGACTGGGACGACGCACGCCGTCTGATCGCCGAGCACGATCTGCCGCGCGCGTGTCATGCTGATGCCCGAGGGCATGACCGACGCCGTGCTCAGGGAGCGCGCCGCCTGGCTCGCGGCGGTGTGCGCCGAGCAGGGGCTGCGACTCTCGCCGCGTCTCCACGTCTGGCTCTGGGGTGCGAGGCGCGGGAAATGAGCGCTCCACTCACAGCGGGGACTAAGGCGGTGGTGCTGCTCTCGGGCGGGCTCGACTCCGCGACCGCACTGGCCTGGGCGCGCGACCGCGGGGCCCTCTGCCACGCCGCTCACCGTGGACTACGGGCAGCGCCACCGCAGGTCGAGATCGACGCGGCGCGCCAGGTGGCGCGCGCGCTGGACGCGCGGAGCCACCGTCTGATCGCGGTGGACCTGCGAGCGATTGGCGGCTCCGCGCTCACCTCCGACGTCGAGGTGCCCAGGCGACCGCGCGCCCGAAACGATGGGCCGCGACATCCCGGTCACCTATGTGCCGGCGCGCAACACGGTGCTGCTGGCACTCGCCCTGGGAGCGGCGGAGACGCTGGGCGCCCCGGCGATCGTGGTCGGCATGAACGTGCTCGACTACTCTGGCTATCCGGACTGCCGTCCCGAATCCTCTCGGCCTTCGAGGAGGTCGCGCGGCTCGGCACGCGTGCCGGCGTCGAGGGTGCGCGGTTCTCCATCCATGCGCCGCTGATCTCGCTCGACAAGGCGGGAATCATCCGGCTCGGACTCTCGCTCGGCGTCGACTACGGCCTCACCCATTCCTGCTACGATCCCGATCCCGAGGGCGTCGCATGCGGAGCGTGCGATGCCTGCCGCCTCCGGCTCCTCGGTTTCGAGAAGGCGGGGGTTCCCGATCCGGTTCGCTACCGGACCGTTCCGCGGTGACGTAACCATGCGCATCGAGCTCACCAGGACCTTCCGCTTCGAAGCGGCCCATCGCCTGCCGATGGTGGCGCCCGACCACAAGTGCCACCGCATGCACGGGCACTCCTTCCGCATCGACGTGACGCTCGAGGGCGAGGTGGACCCGCGCGCTGGCTGGCTGCTGGATTTCGCGGATGTCACCCGGGTCGTGCGCCCGCTGCCTCATGAGCGAGCTCGATCATCGCTGTCTGAACGACGTCCCGGGTCTCGAGAACCCGACCTCGGAGAACCTGTGCGTCTGGTTGTGGAAGCGTCTGTCTTCCGAGCTCCCGGGGCTCGCCGCCGTCACCGTCCGCGAGACCTGCACCGCTCGTTGCACCTACCGCGGCCTTTAGCCATCGCCATGACGAGTCCGTCGTCGCGAACCCGGAGAACCGCCATGCGCGCCTCGACTGCCTTCGCCGCTCTCACTGCCGTCCTCACGCTCCTCCCGGTGCGCGCCTTCGCGCAGCACGAGCACGAGCACACGCACGGAGCACCCGAGCGGCTCGGCCACGTGCACTTCCCCACGTCGTGCCGTGCGGATCTTCAGCCCGCATTCGAGCGCGGCGGTGGCGCTGCTCCACTCCTTCGCCTACGCCGAGGCGGCCCAGGCCTTCGCGGCGGTGGCCACTCAGGATCCCGCGTGCGCGATGGCGCAGTGGGGCATCGCGATGAGCGACTATCACGTGATCTGGGGCCCGCCCACTCCGGCCGAGTTCGCCTCCGGGAAGGCGGCCGCGGACAAGGCCACGGCCTCGGCGCCCGGGCGACCGCGCGCGAGCGCGATTACATCGCGGCGATCGCGGCCTACTACCAGGGTGAAGGCGTGCCGCACCCGACGCGCGTCGTGGCCTTCGAGAAGGCCATGGCCCAAGTCGCCGAGCGCCACCCGGACGATCACGAAGCGGCGATCTTCCACGCCCTGGCGCTCCTCGGTGTGGCCTACAACTCACCGCCCGACAAGACCTACGCGCGCCAGAAGCAGGCCGCGGAGATCCTCAATCGGCTGCTGCCGCTCGAGCCCGATCATCCCGGCATCGCCCACTACATGATCCACTCGTTCGACTATCCCGAGCTCGCCGAGCTGGCCCTCCCGGCGGCGCGCGCCTACTCGAAGATCGCACCATCTGCGCCGCACGCGCTCCACATGCCTTCGCACATCTTCACCCGCCTCGGGATGTGGAAAGAGTCGATCGAATCGAACCTCGCCTCGGCGCAGGTGGCGCAGGCCTGGGTGGCGCGCACCCATCCGGGCGCCACCGCCTTCGACGCCCTCCACGCGATGGACTATCTCGAGTACGCGCTACCTGCAGACCGGACAGGACGACCGAGGCACGCGCGCTCGTCGATTCGGTGGCCTGGGTCACGCGCTTCGATGTTCCCTCGTTTGCAGCCGGCTATGCGCTCGCGGCGATCCCCGCGCGCTTCGCGCTGGAGCGCCGGGCCTGGAAGGAAGCGGCCGCGCTGACCGTGCGCCCTTCGAGCTACCCGTGGGGCGACTATCCCTACGCCGAGGCCATCGTCCATTTCGCGCGCGCCGTCGGCGCGGCGCGCTCCGGCGAGTTGGCGAGCGCCCGCACCGCGATCGACACCCTCACCGCCATCCAGAAGGAGCTCCAGGGCCGCAAGGGATTCGACTGGGCGACCCAGGTCGAGATCCAGCGTCGCGCCGCGGTCGCCTGGCTCGCGCGCGCCCAGACGCCACGACGACGACGCGCTCGCGCTGATGCGCTCGGCCGCCGCGCTCGAAGATTCCACCGACAAGCACCCGGTCACACCCGGCGCCATCCTGCCTGCACGTGAGCAGCTCGCCGACCTGCTGCTCGAGGTCGGCAAGCCCGACCAGGCACTCCGTGAGTACGAGGCGTCGCTGCGTACCGCTCCCGCGCGATTCAACAGCTACCTCGGGGCATCGCAGGCTGCCGCGCTGGCTGGCCAAAAGGACACGGCGGCGGCGTTCGTCACCAAGATGGCGTCTCTGTGCGACGGTCGCGTGCCCGCGCGAGGTGCCACGGCCGGTCGAGCCCCTAGAGCACCGCGAGTTCGAGCGGTTTCGAAACACGCTGGTAACGTCGCCAACCCCGGAGACTCCCGGCGTCGCATCGCGACGTGCTTTCCTGTATCTAATGTGCAGTCTTCCGAATGGCCGATGGTTGTCAGAGCAGCGTGGAGGAGCGATGAGAGTTTTCGTCACCGGAGCCACGGGCTACCTCGGTCGCGCCATCGCCGCCCGGCTGGTCAAGAGCGGCTACGAAGTGCACGGTTGACCCGCAAAGAGCGCGCGGGCCGACACCCTGCGCGGCATCGGCGTGCGCCCGCTGGTGGGCGACATCACCAAGCCGGAATCCTGGGTCGCCGAGCTCAAGAACTGTGACGCGGTGATCCACGCGGCCGACTTCGAGGACGAGGTCGCCAGTGCGACCAGATGGCGCTCGAAGCCATCCGGTCCGGTGTGGTCGACGGGCGCGTGCGGCACTTCCTGTTCACGAGTGGCGTCTGGGTGCACGGCGAGACCGGCGCCGCGATCGAGGACGAAACCGACCCACCCAAGCCGCACGAGGTGGTGTCGTGGAGACCGGCGCACGAGGAAGTGGCGCTCGACATGGTGGAGCACGAGGCGCACGTCTCGGTGATGCGCCCCGGGCTCGGTACGGCGGCTCCGAAGGCATCTTCGGCGGGTGGTTTCGTGACGTCCGGGAAGGCCGCCCCATCGGAGTCCCGGGTGACGGACACCAGCGTTGGAATCTCGTCCACCGGGACGATGTCGCGGAAGGCTATCGTCTGGCGCTCGAGCACGGCCGCGGCGGCCAGCGCTATCTCTTGGTCGACGAATCGCGCTTCACCGCGCTCGAGCTCGCCGAAGCGGCCGCGCGGGCGTCCGGCGGCGAGGTCCGGCTCCTCACGCGCGAGCAGACCCTCGAGCGTCACGGGAAGTCCGGGCTGGCGATGATGATGGATCAGCGCATGACCTCGGCGCGCGCGCGTCGCGAGCTGGGGTGGGTGCCGATGCACTCTTCGTTCGTCGCCGAGGCGGCGGAGCTCTATCGCGAGTGGGCCACGGGCAAGACGGTTCTGGCCTAAGCGAACTTGCTGCGCGGCCCGCCTGACGCGACGATAGCCGCGTGGATCGGGTTCGAATCCTCTGGCGGCCGGCGCGCTCCTCGCGCTGGCGCTGGTCGCGTGGCTCGTGCCGCCCTGGGCGGCCGGCCGAGCGGGCGCGCGCATCCATCGCGAGGCCGCGGCGCGCGGACTGGTCGCGAGCTGGCAGCGCGCACGCTTCGGATGGGACGGCCGTTTCGCCCTACGCGCCTTCACGCTGACGCGTCAGTCCGACGGAGACACGGTGTTCGACGCGGAGTCGCTCGCGGTCGCGCTCGATCCCTGGCGGCTCCTGACCGGGCCGCGCATCCGCGAGATCCAGATCGCCCACGCGCACGCTCATCTGGGCCGGACGCCGGCCGACGCCGACACGCTCGCTCCCGAGCCCGAGCCGCGCAATCGCCGCATCGATCCCCGACGCGCCCAGCGTCTTCGCGACACCGCCGCGCTGCTCGCCCGACTGGCGCTGACGCCGGCGCGGCAGCTCCCGCGCTGACGCTCCGCGACGTCACGCCCAGGCGCCGCTCGGCAGCCGAAGGCACCCCGGGCGGGTGCGCTTCGACTGGCTCGAGTCGCGTCCGGAGTCCGGCGGGATGCGACTCGCCGCGGTGGGCGCGATCCTTGGCACGCGCGAGCTTCCGTTCGAAGCTTCGCTGCGCCATGGGAGCGATGATCGTGTGCGGGCGGGATGGCGCGTCACCTATCCCGACGGCGGCGACGGCCGTCCGGCCGAGGTGATGGTGGTGCCTCGACGGCGCGATCACCCAGGACCGCCGGCACGGCGTGGTGACCGTTCACGACACGACTCGCGTGACGCTCGGAAAGATCGCCCTGCGGCTCGGCGCGCGCGTCGAACAGCGTGGACCGCGCCTGGTATCTCGACATGACGGCGGCGGACCTCACGGAGCAGAAGCTGCGCGAGAGTCTGCCGCCCGCCGTGCTGGGGCCGCTGCTCGAGATCGGCGTCAACGGGAGCTGGGATTACCGTCTGGCATTCGATCTCGACCTGACTCAGCCGGATTCGGTGCGGTTCCTCGCCGACGTGCTGCCGCACGGGCTGGCGCTCGATCCCGAGCGCACCCGGCTGCGGCTGCTCGGCCTCGATCAGCCGTTCGTCGCCCAGATCCATCTGCCTCATGACCGGATCGTGACCCGCGAGCTCTCCTCCGTGAATCCGTGCTACCGCCCGCTCGACGCCATCGCACCCACCCTGACGTCGGCGGTGATGGCTAACGAGGACGGCGGCTTCTTCCACCATCGCGGGTTCAACACCGAGGCAGTCAAGGCGGCGATCGCCGAGAACCTCAAAGCCGGTGCATTCCGTCGCGGCGCGGGTACCATCACCATGCAGCTCGCCCGCAATCTCTACCTCGGTCACGAGCGGACGATCTCGCGCAAGTTCCGTGAGGTGGTGCTCGCGTGGATCCTCGAGCATCTCGCAGGGGTCTCGAAAGAGCGGCTGCTCGAGATCTACCTCAACATCATCGAGTGGGGGCCGGGCGTACACGGCGCGTGCGAGGCCGCCCGCTACTACTTCGACCGCGACCCGGCGGATCTCACGATTGATCAATCCCCGTTCCTGGCCACCGTGGTCCCGGCACCCACGAAGCTGGCGATACCGGTTCGATGCCGCGGGCGGCTCCGGCCGTTCGAGCGCGCCCAGATGCACTTCATCGGCCGGGCGATGGTGACCAAGGGATGGCTCGATCCGGCGGCGCTGCCGTCCGCGGATTCCCTGCGGGTCGAGCTCCGGGGTCAGGCGCGCGAGGCGTTCTTTCCCCGATTCCGTTCGGGCGGACTCCGATCGGAGCCGCGACCCCAACGATGGCTCCGCTTGACGCCGGCAATCCACAAGTTAGACTCCTCCGGCTCAGAGCCCCCTTCCGAGCAGGTGCAATGACGCTGGCATCGCTGGAGGTTGGCTTGACCCACATTTTACCGTTCCGGTCGGGCCTAAAGACTCGAGTCACGGGATGGCGATCCGTTGATGGCAGCATTCGCCTCCCGCCCCGTCCGGGCCGCCTCTGCTTCATTTCCTGGTCGCCGGCTTCGTGTTGCTGGCGGTCGGGGTTGCCTCGCTCACCTATCAACGCTCCCTGGTGCCGATGAACTCCATCGAGGCCACCCGGCGAGCGTTGCTCTATATCGTTCCTCTATGGTCTGTGTGCCGCCTGCTTCTGGCGGGTGCTCTCCCGGCGTTGCTCGGGCAGGAGCGGAGCCCATGGCTCCTGGCGCTCGGGGACGTCATCTTCATCACCTTCGGGCTTTTCGTCTGGGTCATGGGGCTCGCAGAGACCCGCTCCTGGAGGGACTACGGGCTCTACATGGACGGCTCGGCGCGAGTCGCCCTGACCCTCGCCCCGGGCGCGGCCGCTGCTTTCTTGATCAGCCAACAAGCTTACGGGGTAATAGATCCGGCCGGGTGCGTCTCACCCACGACAGCATGGTGTTCGCGTTCCTGTACGCGACGGTGGGATCGGCGCTCCCGGAGGAGATCCTGTTTCGCGGCTACCTTCAGGGTTCGCTCCAGGGGCAGGTCAACCGTTGGGCTCGGGTGATGTTCCCGGCGGTGGCGTTCGCACTCTTCCGGGGTCTGCGCTTCCTTCCGGGCGTGGAGCTGCCGTTTGGCGAGTGGCTCAAATACGTTCTCGGGGTCGCCTTGCCCCTTGGCATGTGGTGGGGACTGATGCGAGACTTGGCCGGCGGCTCTCTTTGGCCCTGCCTGGTCTCTCATTTCGTGTTCGAATCTGGAAGCGCCCTCGCCAACGCCTCTCCGATCGCCCATTCATCGCCGTAGGCCGCTGCGGCGCTCAAGATCCGAAAGGACGCCTCATGTCCCGGTGGCATCCCCGCCTCTCCGCGCCTATCGCCCTTGCGCTCTTCCTGGCCTCGGCGGCCGTCGCCGGGCCCAACGAAGACCAGGTCGCGAAGCTGAAGCTCCTCCAGCAGCGGATTCTGATGAGCGAGCCGGCGGAGCGCATGGAGCAGCGCGAGCGACTCGAAGTCTGGCGGGCGAAGATGAAGCGTGCGGCCGCGCGGCGCGGCGCGCGCCCCGGTGCTCGGATGAAGCCCCTATGTCCTCGCACTGATCTGGGACCCGCTCCCAAGCCCGGCAGGGCGCCAGCCGCTCCCACCGGAATCGCCTCGGCGATGGCGCCCACCAACGTACGGGTCAGCGATCCAACCGGTGAGCCATCGGGAACCTGTCAGTCCGAGGTGAGCCTTCGCCGCCCAGGGCAGCCACGTCGTCGCCACCTGGAATGATGGCCATGGCTACGTCACCCTGCCCTCGTCGGACACGCAGGGGTTCGGTTACTCGACCGACGGCGGCCTCACCTGGACCGACGGCGGAGCCATTCCGAACGACGGGACGTTCTTGTGGAGCAGCGATCCGGTCGTGGTGGTGAACGAGAAGACCGGCGACTTCTACTTCACGGCCTTGATCGACGCCGTGGGATCCAACGGCATCGCGATCGTCAAGGGCAGCTTCTGCGGCAACAGCTTCCCTGGGGCAAGCCCACGATCGTCTTCACGTATCCCAACAGCTCCACGCTGATCGACAAGGAGTGGATGGCGGCGGACTCGCTGACCGGCAACCTCTACGTCTCCTTCTCGAACTTCGCGATCGTGGGCGGACAGGCGGTCTCCAACTCCATCCAGTTCGTGCGCTCCACCAACCAGGGTCGGACGTGGAGCAATCCCCAGACGCTCTCGGCTCCCGGTGACGCGGGTCTGGTCCAGGGCTCGCGTCCGGCCGTGGGACCCGACGGCGAGATCTACGTGGTGTGGTACACGATCGGGCAGCCACCTCCCTCACCGAACGCGAACAGCCCCTTTGGCCGCGACTTCCTGATGGTCCGCAAGTCGACCGACAGCGGTCTCAACTTCTCGCCGTCGGTCGTAGCGGACAGTCTGTTCTCGAACTTCTCGAGCGGCGGGCCGGGCTTCAATCGCGGCATCGGCATCACCTTCCCGGGGATCGCCGTGGACCGCAGCAGCGGTCCGCGTGGCGCGGCCACGTCTATCTGACGTGGAACGAATCGATGAACTTCTACAACACGATTTTCCCGGTTCCCAATCAGGACCCTGGCGCAATCCGGAGATCGAGAACAACAACGGTCCGTTCTCCGCGCCGGGCTTCGCTGGCGCGACGCGCTTCGTGCCGGGAACGATCCTGCGCGGGACGATCTCGACGACCGGGAGTCCCTGGCGATTTGGACTACTGGAAGTGGGGAGCGACCCAGGGGCAGACGACGATCTTCTATCCTCGACTCGCTGACGACCAACCTCGACGCCTCCTTCCGGCTCTTCTGCAAGGACGGAACCACGAACCTCGGGTTCAGCCAGAACGGCAGCGGCGGAGCGAGCTCTCTGGTCTTCACCACGCCGTCGACCGACACGTTCTTCATTCGCATGGCCTCCTTCACGGGCACCAACACCGGCAGGTACCGGATCCTGACCGCGCTCAGCACCCATTCAACTATCGGGCGCGCGATCAGCGCGACATCTTCGTCAAGTCCTCGGCCAACGGCACGAACTGGGCGCCACCGCGCGGGTCAACGACGATCCCGGCTACTTCGACGACTGGCTCCCGGAGTGCAGGTGGACGGCACCGGACGAGTGTTCGTGGCCGACTACGATTGGCGCGACTCGGCCAGCCTCTGCGGCGGAGGATCCAACACGTATCTCTATCGCTCGGATGATCGGCGGGACCACCTGGACCCCGGGAACAGTCGATGTCCGGACGCCACCACCAATTGACCGCGACCTACAGCACGCTGATTCCCAACGAGGGTGATTACATCGGATTGATCGCCGCCGATTCCGGATCGTGCACGTCGCCTGGGGCGACGGACGGCTCGGGGATCCGGACGTGTTCATGGCCACGCCCACCGCCGGTACGAGCTGCCTGCAGCTCTGGTGTGCCTGGTCGACACCACGATCACGCGCACCCAGATCACGGTGCTGTGGTCGGCGCCCACCGGGTTCAGCGCGGACGTGCTGCGCAGCATCGACGGCGGGCCCTACCAGGATCTCGGCGCCGTGACCGCGAGCGGCAACCAGATCACCTACGTGGACAACACCGTGTCCTCCAGCCACGTCTACAATTACTCGCTGAACGCCTCGGGCTGACTGCCAGTCACAGGCCGGCTCGGTGGCGGCGCAGCACGGTGTGTGACCAGTCCGCGGTGTCCTTGGTGGGTGCGGCCGTAGACACCACGACGATCACGGTGACGTGGTCTGCCCCACAGGGCCTGCAAGCCACCTTGTACCGCAGCGTGGGCGCGGGTTCGTTCGTGGACATGGGACCGCTCACGGCCGACGTCAGCGATCGCATCGTCTACGTCGACTCGGGCCTGGCCCTGGGCGAAACCTACACGTACAAGCTCGGGGTCACAGGGTATTGCCAGCAATTCGTCGGTCAGGTATCGAAGACCCTGCTCGGCACCCAGTTCGGGATCTCGAGTGTCCGGCCCAATCCCAGCAAGGGTGACGACGTATTCGTGCACTTCTCGATCGATCCGACGGCGCCCGCCACGCTCGCGCTCATCGACATCACCGGGCGTCAGGTGAAGAAGCTGGACGTGAGCTGCGCCCTCGAACAGCTGCGTCGTGAACATCACGCAGGGCGACCGACCGAAATCGGGGCTCTACTTCGTGCGCCTCGAGCAGAACGGCCACGAGTGCGGTGAAGCGCGTCAGCATCTTCCCATAGCTTCCGCAGCCCGAAATGGCGAGGGGCGGCTTCCGAGCGCCGCCCCTCTTCGCATCCCCGCGCGGCCACTAGGGACTTGCCGCCCGAGATGCGCCACCGCTCCGCTAGTCTGCCACGTGCTCCGCGGGCGGCGAGCCGCGCAGGTACGCGACGCGCTGCAACGCGCCGCTGGCCGTCTGCCTCGAGCACCATCAGGTATACGCCGCTCGCGAGCTTAGGGAGCATCACTCGAGACGTCCCAGGTGAAGTTCTGCCGCCCTGCCAGCATGTCGCGATCGACCAGGGTGCCTGATCCGGCGCCCCCTCACATCAAAGACGCGCACCGTCACGTGCGAGGCGCGCGGCATGGTGATGCTGTAGGAGATGGCGCTGTGGGCGGGATTCGGCACCGGAGCCCCGAGGCTCAGGCTCACGCCCGGGATCTGGTCACCGACGTCGACGGTGGATTTGATGGACGCGCTGGCGCCGTTGTTCTTGGTAAAGGTGGCCGGGCCTGGCGTCGTGATGTATTGGACGTTGTTGCTCGTGCTCGGATCCCCGGCGGCGCCCGTGAACTGCAATGCTCGGCCCCCCAGGAACGGCAGGCCGAGCGCGACCGGTGGATTGAAATTGCCGTCGGCGTCGTTGGTGATGTTGCCGGTCCCGGTTCCCGTATACCCGGCTCCGCCCCAGCTCAGGCGCCAGTAGATCGTGCCGAAGTCGTCCTCGTAGCGTGAGCGATCCGGCCGCGAGGTACGAGGCCGGAATGAGGTTCGCCATCACGAAGTCGGGCGTGAGCGCGGGATTGGTGAAGCTCGAGAAGTTCGACGTGGCGATCAGCACCCGCGCGCCCGCGACGCTGCTCGTGACGTTGGTGGTGAGGTCCAGGACCAGGATGGGGTTGAGGCCGTTGGCGTCGCGCACGTTCAGGCGCGACTGGCTCACCAGGTTCTGACCCACCGGATCGCATTCGCAGCTGGATCGCTTGACGCCGGTGTTGCCGTCCACGCCTCCGATCACCTGTTCGATCTGCATGATGTGGAACGTCGCCGAGGCCGGAGGAGCCACGAGCACTCCGGCCGCGAATGCGCAGCAGCTGATGTCAGCACGATGGGCTTCATGGGGAGCCTCCACCAAGGCTCGCCCCACTGGCGGCGCTTCCGTGAGCGAGCAGTCGGAGGAGCGTAGCCGCGGTCTGGCGGATGGGAAGGCGCGGTTTGTTACAGCAATCCCGCCATGTCGAATCGGCTCGGAGCGCGGGCTTCGCCGCGTCCTCCGGCTCGACCCTTAGCGGCCGGCGCCGCGCGCGGCGCGCCTCGCGGCGTCCATCACCGCCCGCGCCTCGGTGGGGAATCCGTTGTCGCCGAACTCGCTGATGGTCTCGCGCGCCAGCCCGGCTTCGAGCACCATCACCGAGTAGTTGCGGCCGCCGAGGAAGAAGTATCCGAGCGTGCGTCGGTAGCGATCGAGCTGTGCCGATCGCAGCAGCTCGATGCGCGGTGCGCCGGCAAAGGCACCGCGCGCGAAGCCCCGCGCCTCGGCGCGCGCGCGCGGTGGGGTGCCAAGGTCCGTTCCAGCCGAAGCTGCGCCGGCTCCCGAACAGCTCGGGCGTGTCGATTCCGAGGACCCGCACGGTCTCGACGTCGGCGCGACTCCAGTGAATCTCGGCGGTGTCGCCGTCCATGATGCGGATCGAGGTGGGCGCGACGGCCACCTTGGTGCCGTGCGGTCGACTCTGCTCGCGCGGCGCGCCGCAGCTCTGCGGCGCGACGAGCGCGAATGAGACGATCAGCCACAGGAAGCGCGATCCACGCGCACGCATGAGGCCCAGTATCTCGAAGAGCGGTCCGCGAGAAAAATTCTCTCGCCGCCGTTTGCTAATCGGGACGACCGAGCATTAGTCTCCGGCCGCCGTGAGCATTCGATGCGTAGGCAGGGAGCTGGCTCGTGCAGCTGACCCCCGCCGGGCAAGCGCGCTGCTCGGTGTCGACGAAGCCACACTGCGGCGCTGGATCGACGATCGAGGCCTCGCCCGTCCACTACGCCGACGAACGGCCCTACATCCACCCGGTCGAGCTCTGGGAGTGGGCCGCGGAGCAGGGCATCGCGGTGCCGGCCGCGCTTCTCGACGTCGCGCGCCACCAGGCCGAGGAAATGCCGGCCTTGAGCGTCCTGCTCCAGGCGGGCGGGATCCACCTGGTCGACGTTCGCGGCGCGGACAAGGCCCAGGTGCTCGCCGAGGTCGCTTCCCGGCTTCCGCTGCCGGCCGGCGTGGATCGCCAGGCGCTGACCTCGATGCTCGAGGCGCGAGAAGCGATGGGCTCGACGGGGATCGGCGACGGCATCGCGATTCCCCACGTGCGCAATCCGATCGTGCTCCATGGAGCGGCCGCTCGTGGCGCTGTTCCTCCTGCGCGAGCCGATCGAGTTCGACGCGGTCGACGGGGAGCCTGTGAAGACCCTGTTCGTGGTGGTGAGCCCCACCATTCCTCTCCACCTGCGCCTCCTCGCCCGTCTCGGTCAGGTGCTGCAGGATCCCGAGCTGCGAACGCTCCTCCGCTCAGGCGGCGCCTCCGCCGACGCCGTGCTCGGGCGGATCCGGACGCTCGAGGCGCTTCACGCAGGGACTTCCCGGTGAGCGGATTCTGGATCGGGATGGCGCTGCTGTTCGCGAGCGCGATCGCGCGTCTGGCGCTTCCCGGGCGTCTCGCCCGTTCGGCATGGCTGTGGCTCCTGCTGGCGGGAAATGGCGCGGCGATCGCCTCCGCGCTCCCGGTGCTGGCCGGGCATCCCGTTCCACCCGCGGGTTTCGCGACGGCGCTTCCAGGCGGCACGTGGCTCTTCCAGATCGATCCTCTATCGGCGTGGTTCGTGGTCCTGATCCTCACGGTGGGGAGCTTGGCCGCGGTGTTCGGCGCCGGATACCTCTCCGTCGTTCCGCGGCCGGCGGCCGTGGCGCTCGCCGACGCGACGATGGCGGTGCTGCTCGCGGCGATGGCGCTGCTCGTCGCCGCGCAAGCGGCCGTGCCGCTGCTGATCGCCTGGGAGCTGATGGCCATCGCCGGCCTGCTGCTCATCCTGCACGATGGCGCGCGTCCCGAGGGTGCGGCGCAGCGCGCTCGTCTATTTGGTCGCCACCCACGCGGCTTCGCTCGCGCTGCTCGCCTTGTTCGCGCTCTGGGGACGAGGCGCGGCGGATCTCACCTTTCCTCATCTTCGCGCGGCAATCGTGGCGGATCCGCGCGCCAAGGGCCTGCTGCTCGGCCTGGGACTCCTGGGGTTCGGGATCAAGGCGGGCGTGGTCCCGCTCCACTCCTGGCTTCCCGGCGCGCACGCTTCGGCGCCTCTCACGTCTCGGCGGTGATGTCAGGCGTGATGATCAAGACCGGCATCTATGGATTGATTCGCCTCACGCTGCTCCTCGACCCGGCGCCGGCGGCGTGGGGCTGGACGCTACTCGCTCTGGGCATGGTCTCAGGCGTGCTCGGCGTGCTGTGGGCGCTGGCGCAGCACGACCTCAAGCGATTGCTCGCCTATCACAGCGTCGAGAACATCGGCATCATCCTGATCGGGCTCGGCGCCGGCGCGCTCGGCCTGTCGCGATGGGCTCCCGGTGCTCGCGACACTCGGAATCGCCGGAGCGCTGCTCCACACGGCGAACCATGCGCTGTTCAAGAGCCTGCTGTTCCTCGGCTCCGGCGCGATCGGCCGCGGGTCGGGGACGCGCGACATCGACGCCCTCGGCGGGTTGGCGCGGCGCATGCCGTGGACGTGGGGCGCCTTCCTGATCGCCTCGATTGCCATCGTCGGACTGCCTCCGCTCAACGGCTTCGTCAGCGAATGGACGATCGCGCTCGCGTTGCTCGCGGGGCTCGACGCGCCAGGAGCGGTGCGGACGCTCACGGCCGGGCTGGTCGGCTTAGGGCTGATCGGCGGCCTGGCGCTGGCCTGCTTCACCAAAGTCGACGGCGCCATGTTCCTGGGTGAGCCGCGCACCCGCGCGGCTCGCGACGCGCGCGAAGTGGGAGCCCTGATGCGCGGGCCGATGGTGGCGCTGGCGGCCGCTTGCGTGGCCTTGGGTCTGTTCCTCGCGCTCGCGCTGGACCCCGCGCTGCGGGTGGCCACCGCATTGACGAGCTCCTCCAGCGCGGCGCTCGCGCCGGCGCTGGCGGCGCTCGCGGCCGGAGCGACGCGCGTATCCTGGCTGGCGCTCCTCTTCGTTGCGATGCTCCTCGCGGCGGCATTGCTGAGGAACGGCTTGCTGAGGCGGCGAATCCTGGTCGAGGAGACCTGGGCGTGCGGGTATCCCGTGACGACGCCGCGCATGCAACACACCGCCGCGTCCTTCGCGGCGCCGCTGCTCGCCACCTTCGGACGTCTCGCCGGCCTGCGTGTCGAGCGCACGGCGCGGTCCTTCGCCACGCGTCCCGTGGATCTCATCCTCGACCGCGCGGCCCGGCCGCTGTGGCGACGGCTCAACGACGGAGCCGCGCGCCTGCGCTGGATGCAGAGCGGGCGGCTCCACGAATATCTCCTCTACGTCCTGGCGACCCTCGCGATCCTGCTCGTCTATCTCGGAGCGCGGGGCATCCGATGAGCCTCTCCGCGCTCGGCGCGCTGCTCGTCACGCTGGCGCTCGCCCCGGCGTTGCCCGGCATCGTCCAGCGCACCAAGGCCGTGCTCACCGGCCGGCGGGGCGCGCCGCTGCTGCAGCTCTACTTCGATCTGTGGAAGCTCGCGCGCAAGGGCACGGTCATGAGCCGCTCGAGCTCTCCGCTCTTGCCGATGCTCCCGGCTGCGGTGCTCGCCAGCACGGTGGCCGCCGCGCTGCTCGTGCCGATCGCGCCGGGCACGGGCCTGCTGAGCTTCCCGGGTGACTTCCTGGCGTTCCTGGGACTGCTCGGGCTGGCCCGTTATGCGCTGGTGCTCGCCGCCGCCGAATCGGGATCGAGCTTCGAGGGCATGGGGGCGAGCCGCGAGGCCATGATCGGCGCGTTCGCCGAGCCCGCGCTGCTGCTGTGCGTGGCCTGCCTGGCGCTGGTCTCGGGGCGAGCGCGCTGTCGGGGCTGTTCGGCCCGAGCCTGGCGGCGCACTGGTCGGCCCACGTGCCGGCCATTCTCCTCATCGCCGGCGCGTTGTTCCTGATCCTTCTGGCCGAGACCGCGCAGGTCCCGGTCGACGATCCCGCCACGCATCTCGAGCTGACCATGATTCACGAGGTCATGGTCCTCGATCTCGGCGGGCCGGACCTTGCGTTCGTGCTCTATGCCGCGGCGCTCAAGCTCACACTCCTCGCGGCGCTCGTCGCGTCGCTGCTGGTCCCGGTTCGATCGTGGACCAGCGCCTGGTGGATGCCCATCGGAACGATGCTGGTCGCAGTGGTCGTCGGACTGGTGGGCGGGCTCACGGCGCGACTGCGGCTCGACCGGCTCCCGCATCCGTCACCGCCGCCATGGTGCTCGCCAGCCTCGCGATCGCGCTGACCCTGCGATGAGCCTCGATCAGCTGCGCGAAGGCCTGGTGCTCGCGATCCTGCTGCCTCAATTTCTTCGTGCTGGGCACGTCGCGGCTCAGCAGCGGCATCCGCTCCACCGCGCTCCAGGGCGCGGCGCTCGCAATGCTGCCGGTGGCGCTGCATCCGGCCTGGTCGCCCCACGTGATCCTGATCGCGGTCGGCACCTTCACCATCAAGTCCCTGCTCATCCCCAGCTTGCTGCTGCGCGCGATTCGCGAGGCCGCGATCCGCCGCGAGGTCGAGCCACACGTCGGGTTCGTCGGCTCGTTACTGCTCGGCGCGCTGGCGGTGCTCGGCGCGTTCGCGGTCACGCGTCGCCTTCCGGTCCGCTCGAGCCTCGATGAGCTCCTGGTTGCGGCGGCGCTCGCCACGGTGACGATCGGTCTGCTCGTCATCGCCACGCGGCGCAAGGCGCCTCAACCAGGTGATCGGTTACGTGCTGCTCGAGAACGGCGTCTACCTCTACGGCCTCACGCAGAGCGACCGTGTCCCGTTCCTGGTGGAGATGGGCGTGCTGCTCGACGTGTTCGTCGGGGTGTTCGTGATGGGCATCGTGCTGTTTCACATCAACCGTGAGTTCGACAGCCTCGACTCCGAGCGGCTCGCGGATCTGAGGGAGCGATGATCCTCGCGGCGTTGCTGGTGCTGCCCGCCCTCGCCGGGGTCCTGGCGCTGGCGCAGCCGCGGATCATGGCGCGCTCGGCGACGCTCGCGGCCACGGCGCTCGTGCACCTCGGACTGGTGGTCGCATCCTGGAGGCGCATGCCGCGCGTGAGCGGGGAAGCTGGATCGCCCTGGATGCCCTGGGCCTGGTGGTGCTCACGCTGTTCAGTCTCACCTTCGCCGCGGTCGCGCGTTACGCCATCGGCTACCTGCGGCTCTGGCGCCGCGCGGCGGCCGCGCCTTCATCGGTTGCCTGCTCCTCCTGCTGGCGGCCGGCACTCTGGTCTGTGTGAGCCAGCATCTGGCGCTGCTGTGGGTGGGGATGGAAGCGGTGACTCTCTCGGTCGCTCCGCTGATCTATCACGAGCAGGATCGCCCGCTCGCTCGAGGCGGTGTGGAAATACCTGGTGCTCTCCTCGCTGGGCATCGCGCTCGCGCTGCTCGGCACCTTCTTCCCTGGCCACAGCGCAACCGAGCGGCACCCCGCTGCTCTTCGGCGACCTGCTCCAAGGCGCGTCGTCGCTGCATACCGGCTGGCTGCAGGCGGCGTTCGTCTTCCTGCTGCTCGGATACGGACTCAAGATGGGGCTTGGCTCCGCTCCACACCTGGAAGCCGGACACCTACGGCGAGGCGCCGAGCCCGGTCGGTGCGCTGATGGCCGCGGGGTGACGGGCTGTGCGTTCCTGGGGCTCGCGCCGTCGTCGCCATCGGCATCCGGGCCGGCATCACGTCGTTCATGCAGCCGCTGCTGATCGGCTTCGGGCCCTCTCCCTGATCGTGGCGGCCATCTTCATGCTCGGGCAGCGCGACCTGAAGCGCATGCTGGCTTATTCGAGTATCGAGCACATGGGCTTGATCGTGCTGGCGCTCGGTGCCGGAGGAAGCGGCGCGTACGGAGCCATCTATCACCTTATCAACAACGGACTCGCCAAGACGTTTGCGTTTCTGACCGTCTCCAATCTGGTGCTGGTCACCGGCAGCGCGCGACTCGACCCAACCGGGCCCTGCTCGCGCGCGCCCATTCTCGGCGGGCCTGCTGCTCGCCGGTCTGCTGGCGCTGGCCGGCTCTCCACCCTTCGGCACCTTCGTGAGCCTGTTCGTGATCGTTCGCGCCATCGGCGCCAGCTTCCACGCCTGGGCAGCCCTGCTGGTGTGCGCGGCCATCGCCGTGGTGTTCGTGCCGCTCGCCGCTCGCATCCTCGAGTCGAGCTACGGTGACGAGCCCGGTATCGAGCGCCACCCCGAGCGCGGCGCACTCCTCTGGGTACCGCTGTCGCTCGCCGTGGTCCTGGTCCTGTTCGGCTCGTTCCTGCCCGCCCCCGTGCACCGCCTCCTCGGCGCCGCCGCGGCGACCGTTCGCGCCGGGTGCCCAGCCATGACCGCCCTCCTCGAGATGCGTAACCGATGGGCGGCACCGCGCGCGACATCTTCCGGACCTCACGCCCGAATCGTTCCGGCACGCGGTGCTGGAAGTCGTGGCTCCCGGCGGCCGCTTCGTCGCCTACTTTGGCAGTGCCGGACGGACGGCAGCACATCCGCCTGCTCGCCGTGCTGGAAGACGCGGAGAGGCCGGCTCGTGGCGAGTGAGCACGCGGTGTGCTCGACCGTTTCCGTCGCTCGCGCCCGAGTGGCCAGTCGCAGCGCGGTTCGAATGCGAGATCGCGGAGCAATGCGGCGTCACGCCGCTCGGCCACCCGCGACTGCTCCCGGTGCGGCGCCATCCACCCGACCATCTGCCTGCGGGGCGCGGCGCGCAGCGAACCACGAGCGGAACGCCTACCCCCTTCCAGCCGATCGAGAGCGACGAGGTGCACGAGGTCGGCGTCGGTCCCGTGCATGCCGGCATCATCAGAGCCCGGTCACTTTCGTTTCCAGGCCTGCGGCGAGGAGGTGTTGCAGCTCGAGATCGTGCTCGGCTACCAGCACCGCGGCGTCGAGCGGCATTGCTCGAGACGCTCCGCGCCGGAAGACGGCGTGCGCGTCGCCGAATCGATCGCCGGGGATACCGTGATCCGGCCATGCCGAGGCCTACTGTGGCGCACTCGAGGCCCTGACGCGTGCCCGCAGAGTCCGCGCGCCCAGGCCATTCGGCGGCATCGGCGCTCGAGCTCGAGCGCGTGGCCAATCACCTGGGCGATCTCGGCGCCATGGCGGGCGACGTGGCATTCCAGCCGGCCGCGGCTTTCCTGGGGCGGCTGCGCCGGCGAGTGCCTGAATCTGCTGCTGACGATCTCGGGCAATCGCTACGGGCGCGGCCTGGTGCGTCCCGGCGGCGTGCGGTTCGACATCACCGCCGCGATGGCGGGAGGAGATTCGCCGCCGCCTCGAGGCGCTCCGCGCGGACTGGGCCCGGTCCTGGACCTGCTCTTCGAGCAGGCGATGGTGCAGGCCCGCTTCGAGGAGTGGGCAAGCTCGACCCCGAATGGTGCGAGTCCGCCGGGATCGTCGGCGTTCCAGCGCGCGCCTGCGGTGTGCGCGCGCGACGTGCGGCACGATCATCCGCTTCGGCATCTACCGCTTCGCGCACACTCCCGATCGCGACCGCCTGGGCGGGCGACGTGCTGGCGGCGCGCTGGTCCGCCAGCTCGAGGTATGGCGCTCGCTCGAGTTCCTGCTCGAGCGCGTCGGTCGCTGCCGCGCGGGGAGATCCTGGATCCTGGCGAGCGCGCCCGCCCCGACGAGTTCGTGGTGGTGCTCACCGAGGGGGTGGCGCGGGGAGATTGCCCACGTCGCCATGACCGGCGCCGGCGGCGGAGTCATTCGCCACAAGGTGATCGATCCTTCCTTCCACAATTGGCAGGCTCTGGCCGAGGCGATGCCGGGCAACCAGATCTCGATTTCCCGCTCTGCAACAAGAGCTTCAACCTTTCCTATGCGGGCCACGACCTCTAGGCGCCGGCCATGCGTGATTTCATCAAGTCGAGACATCTGCGCAGGGAACCGCGACGCTCCGCTACCCCGATGCCGTGGCTGCGCCTGCCGGGCGCTTCCGCGGACTGCCGCGTCGTGCGCGGGCGCGGAAGCCGACCTGGGCCAGTGCCTGTTCTCGCCGGAAGAGAGCGCCGCATCCGGGTGGTCAGCTCGAGTTCACGTCCGACCATTGCAGTGGCGTCGTCGACCCGCCCGGGCCTGGTCGTCGATGCCACGCACGCTCCCGGCGTCGCGGCGCTCGAGCGGCGCATGAAGTCGCTGTTCGGCCGCTCGCTGCGACTGCGCTCAGTGGCGGCCGGAAGCTGCAACGGGTGTGAGGCCGAGCTGGTGGCGCTCTCCAACGTGGTCTTCGATCTCGCGCCGCTTCGGCGTCCAGTTCGTCGCCTCGCCGCGGCACGCCGATGGAGCTGGTGGTGACCGGCGCGGTCAGCATCAACATGCGCGACGCCTTGATGCGCACGCACGCGGCGGTGCCGGAGCCGCGCCTGGTGCATCGCGGTGGGATGCCTGCGCGATCTCCGGCGGGCCGTTCCGGGAGTCCCGGGTGTCGAACGGAGTCGCCGGATCTGCTGCCCGTCGATCTCTATGTTCCCGGTTGTCCACCGCATCCGCTCACCGTGCTCGACGGATTGCTGCGCCTGCTCGGACGCGTGGAGGAAGGCCGGCCCGCGCCTTTGTGAGCCTGGTTGCGCACGCCGGGCCCGCGCTGTACCATGCCACATCCTGCGGCAGAACCGACACGACCCCGGGGCCCCGGCCGCCAACCCCTTGCGGGAGAAGGCGCGCCGCGACGGCACGCCATTTGATGTTTTCCCACCCGTCAGCATGGGTCGTGAGGTTCTGAACCCGGCCGTGGACGTGAGGTGAACGATGCCTCAAGACTCACCGCGCGCTCTATCGCGCTCTCGACCGCGCCTTGATCGGCGCGCTGCTCCTTCTGGCCGTGCGTGTTGTTTGCCGCGCAGGCGGCCCGGGCCAGAGATCGTCCCTTCGGTCGGCCTCACGCACGCCGTGGAAGGGAGCGACGAATCCAAGGTCTCTGGAGGGCTCGCGCTCCGCGGCAAGGTATTGCCGTTCCTCAATGGCCGAGATTGGCGCCTCCTATCGTGAGGGAAACCCGCTTCAACGGCGACCTCCACGTGCGGCAATGGCCGTTGACCGCGTCGCTCTGGCTCAACCCGGTGCCGATGCTCTATGCCGGCGGCGGTGTGGGCTGGTACCAGAACTCGTTCGACTATGCGGACGCGACCGGGCTACCCAACTCGACCAGCACGGAGTTCGGCATCCACGTGGGCGGTGGGCTCCAGGTTCCGATCGCTCCCGCGGCGGCGGTCGATCTGCACGGGCGCTACGTGATGATGCAGGATCAGGAGAGCCCATCTGGTTCCAGAGAAGTTCAACCCGGACTTCTGGACCACCTCTTGTGGGCCTGGCGATCAAGTTCTAGCGAAGCGCTGAAGCGAGAAATGAGGCCGGTGGAACGAATCCGAGGGGCGTGGATCCCGAGGATGGACATCCCGCCGGCCTCGCGCGTTTGCGGCTTCACTTCCAGCCTTCGCGCACGGCGCGGCCGTACGCGGCCCAGTAGGGATCGGGCTGGGGCTCGCTGAGCTTCTCGACGCTCCCGTCGGCGTTCGTGAGCCACACCTTCCACGCCGGCACCCACCACCTCGCCCACCGCCGCGGCCGCGATCCCGGCTCCCGCGAGCGACTCGAGCGCGTCGCCCAGCCGTTCGGGACGCACCGTGGCGATCAGCGTGCCTTCCGAGAGCGCCCAGTAGGGGTCGATCCCGAACGCGTCGCACGCCGCGCGCGTCTCGATCGCCAAGGGTGATCTTCGCGCCCGCTCGACGCGTAGGTCCCTGCCGGCCGCGCGGGCGAGCTCGATCAATCCGCCGAGCACACCCCCCCTCCGGTCGCATCGTGCATGCAGGTGACGCCGCGCTCGCGCAACCCCCAGGTGGACCGAGGGCGCGACAGTCCTCCACCACACTGACCTGGGCGAGGAAGCGCGGCGCGCTCGAGTCCCGGCTCGTCGAGGACCGGCAGCAGCTTCTGGGGAACAGCCGGGCGCGCAATCGCGGTGGTCTCGATCGCGCAGCCCTTGGTGACGATCACGAGATCACCGTCCTGAACGAACATCGGGCCGAGGTAACGCCCCTCGTCGCCGATCCCGATCAGCGTGCCGGCGCCGACGATGGTGAGGTCGCATCCCTCGTAGCGGCCGGTGTGGCCCGCCACCACCGCCACCTGAGCCGGGCCCATTCCTCGTGCATCGCCGCGAGGTACGCGTCGAGCGTCTGCTCGTCGAGCGCTGGCGGCAGGTGAAAGCTGAGCGTGGCGAAGCGCCGGTGGGATGCCGGACGTCAGGCGTCCGAGGCCAGCAGATGGCCAGGCCAGCCGCGCCGATTCCGCCGCTCGAGGGCCGGCACCAGCGAGAGCGGGTCGGTGGTCACGGACATCACGCGCCCGGCGCCGACCTTCACGATCGCGTTGTCGTGACCGAGCCGGGGACCGACCAGCACATCGGGACGCCGCGCGCCCAGGCGTGACGCGATCAGCCGTTCGAATGCCTCTGGGGCGAGCTTGCCGAGTGCCGGAGCCGGTAGTCGCGGTCGACCCCGATCGCGAGCCGGATGATGGCCGAAGACATGCGCGGCAGTGTCGCCGGTCGGCTCTGCGGGCACAAGAAACGTGTGAAATCTTGGAAAAAACCGCACGCAGGGCCCAAGACGAGCCACCGGCTACGGATTCGTGCTTGCGGGCGGGCCCCGTTGATTGTCTATCATTGTGGAGTCTCTTCTGTCCCGGCAGGGACGCCGTCACATCAAGCCTCCACAACCAATGGAGAGTCCCCCGTGAAGAAGAAGCTGGTTGCCCTGGCCTTGGTAGTCTCCGCCGGCATCTATCTGCTGGCCGGCTGCTCGGCCGACCGACAGACCGGCGCGTCGCTGGGTCAGTGTCTCCGTACGCCTCACCGACGCCCCGGCGACTACGAGCAGGTGAACCTGGTCGTGGATCAGGTCTCCCTCCATCGTGACGGAGACTCCACCGAAGCCTGGGAGACCCTGAAGCTCGATTCGACCACCACCTTCGACCTCATCCAGCTCAAAGGCGGGGTGCTCGCGCGGCTCGCCGACGGCGACGTTCCGCCGGGCACTACGCCCAGAGTCCGCCTCCACCTCGCCGACGGCTCGAGACCTGGTGGTGAACGGAACGACCTACCCGCTCAAGGTCCCGAGCGGCATGCAAGAGCGGCTACAAGTTGATCAGGAGGATTCGACGTCCCGCCGGGCAGCGCCGTGGAGCTCACGGTCGACTTCGACGCGGCGCGCTCGATCGTCCACACCGGCAACTTGGCAGAGTGCATGCTCAAGCCGACCTGCCGCTTGATCGTCAACCAGGTGCAGAACACCGGAGCCATCACCGGCCATCTGCTGCCCGAAGGGGTGGCCGCCACACGCGATCTGCGCGGTGGCGGACACCGACACGGTGCAGACCACCTCGGCCGGCGCCGACGGGCATTTCACCCTGGCGCAGCTCCTGGCGGCACCTACTCGAGTGAAGGTCCATCCGGCCGCGACCTTCGGCGTGACACCACGCCGAGCAGAGCGGCGTTGTCGGTCACGGCGGGGCAGACCACGAACGTCGGCGACGTGCTGGCTCGACTCGTTTCCTTGGCGACTGCGACTGCCTCGGCGGCTCGCCTGGTCGCGAGAAGCCGGGTTCGCTGGTCCGACCGCAACCTCAAAGGCGGGCAGTCGCCCGGGATTTCGTTGTGACTTCGAACTCGAGCTACATGCCTTTCGCGGCCTGATAGATCGAAGTGAGCTACTGCCCGCCGGGTCACGGAACACGGCGAACTTCCCGCCGTTGCGAGATCGACATGGCCGGCACGATCACAGTGGCGCCGAGAGTTGCTCCGCCTTCGGCACCAGCGAGGTCGACGTTCTCGACCGCGAAGTAGCTGAGGCCAGTTGGGCGGCACCTGTCCCATCTGCTCCGAAGGATCGGCATCATCCCGCCCGCGCTCTGGTCGCCGCGCATGAACATCGTGTACGTCATGTTCGGCATCTCCATGCTCTCGATCTTCCACGGAACAGCCGGTGTAGAAGGCCGCGGCCTTGTCGGTGTTGGGAAGCGTCATCAGCTCGGTCCAGGTCAGGGGATCCAGGCTCGTTGAGGACGGCCGGCGCCGATGTGCTTCTTCGCCTCCCACAGGCTGAAGATCGCGCCGGTGGGATCCTGGATGACCGCCATGCGACCGATGTCATTGACGTCGAACGGCTCCATCAACAGCGTCCCGCCAGTTCCTTGGCCTTGGCCGCCGAGCGATCGGCGCTCTCGATCCGGCTACGTAGGCGCCCCAGTGCGGCGGCGATGCGCTTCTGGTCCTCGCGCCTTCTGGCCATAGAGGGCGCCCACCACGTTCCCCTTGAGCTGGATCATGGTGTACATCATGCCGTCGCCCATGTCGTTGTCCGCGAAATCCCATCCTAACAGAGCGCCGTAGGAACTTCTTCGCTCCGGCGGCATCACTGGTCGCCAGCTCCGGGCCAGCAGAACGTGCCCGGCGCGTGTTGCGTCACGGTTGCCATCGCATCTCTCCCTTCCCTGATTCGACGCATCCCTGCACGACTCGGGCGACATCCCAGACGCCTTGATTTCAGTGGAACTGGCTCGGCCCTTTCCTCGATCAGCTCCTCCACCGACCTTGCGCGCTCGGTCAGCGGCAGTCCGCATCGACGACTTGCCGCGATTCGAATCCGTCGAAACGGAGGATTCCGTAGTGGCCGTCCAGGGAGACGAATCGCCGCGCAGGATCGATCGCGATTCTATCCAAGCCGAATGAGGCAGACGACAAAGGACAGTCCACCAGGGTGGCGCCGTCCATCACCACTTTGAGATCGACGCTGGAGGACGCCCCGCCTTCCCCATGTCCGACCGGAGGCGACACCACGATGGTGGTCACGACCTGGTGGGCTCCGACACGCTCGCTCCTCGTGAACGTGCGGACGACGCTCGACTCGAGCACCAGGATCCCCTGTTTCTCGAGGGCGGCGGTTCGCGACGCGAGGTCCGGGAGCGCTCCACGCCGAAACCGGTGGCGATCATGGATTTGGTTCACGCCCTTGAGCACCCGGTATTCCACGTAGGGGAAAGTCATCGGCCGCGGCGAGCGTCGTCACGCGCCCATAGCGCGATCACCGCCGCGACCGATCCCGCTGAGCATCGGCTTCCCTCTAGCGCATGGACGTGGTCTGACCCGCCCGTGCGCGCGCTTTCGGCCCGCGCGGCCGAGTTGTCGTACTTGTGGAAGAGGCCGGGTCTGGCGGTTCTCCGTCGGACACCGCGCGGCCCTCCACGTAGACCTGCTCGAACGCTGCTGTGGTGATCTCGAGCGGGTCGCCGGTGCCGACCACGAGGTCGGCCATCTTGCCGGGCTCGATCGAGACCGACCGTGTCCGCCGACCCCGAAGATCTGCGCCGGGTAGAGCGTGATCGCCTTGAGCGCCTCGTCGTGGCGGCAGGCCGTAGGCCGCGGCGTAGCCGGCCTCGTAGGGCAGATTGCGCGGAGTGGAAGCGTCGCCGCCGTCCGAGATGCAGAAGCGCACGCCCGCCGTCGTGGAGCTTGGCCGGCAGCGTTCATGCCCGTGTCGTAGGGCTCGTAGCTGCGGCGCGGCAGGCTCTGTGGCGCCCCGGTGATCACCGCGATGTTGCGGCGCTTGAGCTCGGGCGCGATGCGCCACGCGTCGTAGCCGTCCGCGATCACGATGTTGGTCGAGCCCCTGCTCGTCCGCGAACTGGAGCACCGCCTGGATCTGGTTGAGCGCCGCGGCGTGGAACACCACCGGGATCTTCGCCGCGCAGCGCCTGCCCATCGCATCCCACTTCACGTCGCTGGTCGTGGCGCGGCATGCCGCGGCTTGCCCTCGGCCTGCGCGCCTTCCAGTAGGCGCGCGCGTCGTCGAAGGCGTTGCGGATCGCGCGGATCTGCTCCTCGCGCGCCTTCTTCTGGTCTTCCTCGGGCGGGTCTCGAAGCGCAGTCGCGAGATGCCCATCGCCGGCCACTCGACGTGCAGCGCCACCGGCGCCTTCGACGGTCATGTCCTCGCGCGTCCAGCCGTCGAGATGGATGAGCGCCGAGCTGCCGCGCTGATCGCGCCGCGGCGCGGGGACCGTCATCCCCAGCGTCGGCACCACCAGCGCTGGTGATGCCGTTGACAGCGCGCCACCGGCAGCAGCTCGCTGTCGGGATTGATCTCGACCTCGGCGCGCACGTTGGGATTGATCGCGCCGGTCTCGGTCATCGTCATGCGTGCCGCGCACGCTGCTGACCTCGATCAGCCCGAGGCGGTCCACGGATCGGACGATGCCCGGCCAGACGTGCTTGCCGGTGCAGTCGACGATCTGCGCTCCGGCCGGCGGCGGCACGCCGGAGCCGTCACCGCAGACGATGCGGCCGCCGTCCACCACCAGCGTGGCGTCCTCGAGCGCGGGGCCCGTGGCGGTGTGGACGGTGGCATGGACGAAGGCGAGCGGACTCGGCCGCGGCCGGGTCCCGACGACCGAGCAAGGCGCCGAGCGCCACGAAGGACTTCGAATCGTGCAGTTCATCGGCCCTGCCTCCTCGGCGCGAGCGCGCCGCTCGGTCTCGCGACATGAACGGGGCGCTGAGACCGCCTTCGCAATCGTTGCCGGAGCAGATCGGCGTCGTCGAGATAGCGCGGCGGCCAGCGTCGCGCCTCCCCGGATTCCGCCTCCTTCTTCGCGAGCCTGGCCTCGGCGACCAGCGCGTCGCGCTCCTTGGCCAGCGCCTCGCGTCCGGCCAGGTCGGCGGCGCGATCGAAGTACTTGCGGCCCTCGATCCAGGTCTGCTCGCAGGCCGAGTAGGGCGAGCGGGCTGCCGCTCCAGATCGCGAAGTCCGCGTCCTTGCCCGACCTCGAGCGAGCCGACCCGGTCGTCGATCTTGAGCGACTTCGCCGGGTTCAAGCGTCACGAACTTGATCGCCTCCTCGCGCGGCACGCCGCCGTACTTCGACGGCCTTGGCCGCCTCGGTGTTGAGCCGGCGCGCGCAGCTCGGCGTCGTCGGAGTTGAAGCCGACGTTCACGCCGCGATCCCACAGCAGGTAGCCGTTCCACGGAATCGCGTCGATCACCTCGTACTTGTAGGCCCACCAGTCGCTGAAGCCGATCGCCGAGGCGCCGTGCGGCGGCGATCTCGTCCGCGATCTTGTAGGCCTCCGAGGATGTGGGTGAGCGTGTTGACGCTGGAAGCCGAAGCTGCTCGGCGAGCCGCATGAGCATCAGCATCTCGTCCTGGCGGTACGAGTGGCAGTGGATCAACCGCTTGCCCTCGATGATCTCCTGGAGCGCGTCGAGCTGGAGGTCGCGCCGCGGCGGACAGCTTCGCGCTTGCCCTGCTTGAACTCCGCCATCGCGGCGCCGTAGTCCTGCGCGCTGCTCGAACGCGTCGCGGATCACCTGCTCGACGCCGGCGCGGCGTCTGCGGGTAGCGGCCGGTGGCCTCGACGCCCCAGTTGGACTGCTTGGGATTCTCGCCGAGCGCGAACTTCACCGTGCGGCGGCGCCGCGGTGTAGCACGAGCTGGTCGGGCGGCGCGCCCCACTTGTTCTTGATCACCGCGCACTGGCCGCCGATCGCGTTGCACGAGCCGTGCAGCAGGTGCATGATCGTGGTGCCGCCGGCGAGCTGGCGGTAGATGTTCGACGCTCTCGGAGTTGATCACGTCCGGCGATCCGCACCTCGCAGGTCACGCTGTTGGTGCACTCGTTGACGTTGCCGAGGATCGCCGAGTGGCTGTGCTCGTCGATGATGCCCGGCGCCACGTGCTTGCCGGCGGCGTCGATCACCACCGCGTCCTGCGGGCGCGCTCAGGTTCTTGCCGACCGCCGCGATCTTGCCGCCGCTTCACCAGCAGGTCGGCGTCCACGCAGCGATGCCCTGCGGTCCGGCCGTCCAGATCGTGGCGTTCTTGACCAGCACCGCCGCGGGCTGCGCCGGACGCGCGCCATGCGCCACGCCTCGCATGTTGCCCATCACGACCGGGGTCAGGATCGCGGTGCTGCTGTGTGCTGTCCTCGTCCTTCTTGCTCCTCCGGCATGCTCGCACGCCGATCACGTCGTGGCTGCCGGCCGGCGTTGTCGGGCGGCGAGAGCTTGCCGCGCAGCAGCTCGTCGGCGAGCCACAGGTCGAAGTCCTCGACCGGCTCCGCTGCCGCGTTGCACCGTGAACGCGCAGGCGGTTGCCTTCGAGCTGCGTCTGTCGCGCAGCCCAGCGTGTCGGCGCCGACCACGAGCTTCACCGTGGTGTCCTTGTCGGCGTCGACCGAGCCGCGCCTTCATGCGCGTGGACCCACTCGAGCGTACCAGGTGCCCTTGATGCCGGCGTCCTCGGCGGCGCGTGTCGTAGCGGGCGCCGTCCACCCACACCTCGACCACCTTGCCCTGCTCGGAGAACAGCTCGCCGCGGGTCACGGTGAGGTTGGCGATCTTGCCGGCCGCGATGGTGCCGACGCCGGTCCGAGAGGCCGAGCAGTCTTGGCCGGCGTGGTGGTGACCGCGGCCAGCGCGTCGGCGGCCTTCAAGCCCACGCTCGATCGCGGTGGCCACGCTTGCGCGGAACTGCTTCGGATCGCTTGAGGCCGTTGCGCGGTGAGCGCGAACGGGACGCCACGCTTGGCCAGGATCGCCGCGTTGGCGGGCGCATCGTGCCAGTAGCGCAGCTCCTCGGTGCTCGCCTCGAGCGCGGTGGCGGCGTCGCTCACGTCGGGCGCCTCCGGGGATAGTTGACCGGCACGATGAGCGACACGCCGGTCGGCGGCGATGTCCTCGACGCGCTTGTACTCGTCGCCGCCGCCCACCACGGTCGCGGTGACAGCACCTTCCTTCGCCACCGCCGTGGCGCCGCAGCACCTCGAGCATGTCGTCGGCCACGAACAGCGCCGGGTTGTCTGCCCGCGATCACGCGGCTGCAGCGCCTCCCAGGACACGTTCTCGTCAGGCGCGCTCCTTGCCTTGCGGAGACTTGGCGTAGAGGCCCGCGACGCTCGCGGTACCACTTGGCGTCCATGAACGCCTGGCGGATCACCGCGACCGCGCCCATCAGCGAGCCGGGATAGCCCCTCGCGCGCCGGCCTCGAGCGCGATCACCTGCGCCGGCGTCGGCCTTCACCACCACGTCGTTCGTGGTTCCGTCGCCCAGGCTCACGACCGCCGAGGCGCCACGCAGGATGCCGTCAGCGCGGCGCGTACTGGACCAGCGTGAATCCGGAGCGCCGCAGAGTCTCACTTGCGGTCGTCGGGAATCGGCAGCAAGCCGACTGCGCGTGGTCTCGGGGTGCACCGTGGGGAGCAGGTGCGCGGCGCCCCGCGACTCGGGTATCGGCGGCGCGGGACGGCGTCCGCGTCCCATGCCGCCACGCGCGCCCTGCGGCGCCGGGCTCGGGCGGCAGCAGTACGCGTCGATCAAGCCGGGATAGATGGTGAGACTGTCCGCGAGGCCACACGCGCGCGCGTCTGTGGGAGCCGCGACGTTGGCACCTACGCCGTGATCACGCCATCGCGGATCACGATGGTGCCGCGCTCGATCACCTGTCCGGGCGCGGTGACGATGCGGGCTCCGACGATCGCGTGAACGCGCGGCGTCGCGGCCCAGCCGACGGAAGCGAGGAGCAATGAACTCGAGAAGGCGAGCGCCAGGCTCGCGCGCGGCCAACGGCACGGCGTGGGTACGAGGAATCCATCAGGAGACTCCCTATGTCCGGGCAGAGATTCAGGATCGCGTGGGAAGGGGCATTATGCTGCGCGCTCCTCGAGCATCCAACGACAACCTGAACGAGGCGTGCCGTAAACCGGGGCGAATGCGCCCGGCTCGATTCCCGCCCGGGCGGCCCGACCGGCGTGCCGTTTGCAACGTGTCGCGTGGCGGTCGCCCCGCTGTGACGAGCGTCCCACGGTCCGTGCCGTGGCGGCGCGCGCCGGTGCTCCGGTCAGTCCCTTGCAGGAAAGGGTTTTAGGAATCCGGTCGCTCGGCCCTGCCGTGGCATGTCCCCTGCGGGAAGAGCGCCCGCACCCCTCAAAGGGATGACGGGGCCGGCCGCGTGGAGCATCCGCCGCCCGCGCCTCGACGAGAGGAGACTCATTTCATGGAGACGAGCCTTCCCGTTGTTGGTGATGACCGGACTCCTGGTCCCGTTCGCGGCCTCGGCCGGAACCGCGGTGGGCTGGAGCGTGACGATCGGCAATGCTCCACCTCCGCCGGTGGTGGAAGTTCGCGAGGGCCCGTCGTGCTGGTGCCCAACAGCACCGTCTATGCGGTCGACGACGATCGCTGCGACTACGACGCGTTCCGCTACGGCGTGTTCTGGTACGTCTCCAGGGTGACTACTGGTATCGCGCGCGCCGCTGGGGCGGACCGTACGCCGCCATCTCGGCGCGCTACGTGCCGCGCGCCATCTACACGGTGCCGGCCAGTAACTGGCGATACCATCACCCGGGTCCGCGCGGCTTCGCTTACGGCTACTATCGCGATCGCGATCGCTACGAGGATCGCCGCTGGTATCGCGACTACGACCGCCGGCGTGACGACCGCCCCCGCAACGACGGCGACCGGGCCTACGACCCGCGGCGCGACCACGGTCGTGACAGCGACGTGGCCGATCGCGGCGATCGCGGCAAAGAACCGCGGCCGCCGGAAAGGACCAGGTGGCGGACCGCGACGACAACGACAATCCTGGCAGAGGACACGGACACAACAACAAGTAGTTCGCTGGATCCAAGTCGAGACGGGCGACCCGAGTGATCGGATCGCCCGTTCTCATTGCTCGAGCCGCTGAAGCGGCTTCAGCTCAGGAGCGAATCGCCCGTCGGAACGATGCCGGCGTTCTCGACCATGAGGATCACGGTGCGCTGAGGCGCGCGCGTGCGGTGGAGCACGCCCTTCGGCACCACGAACCCCTGGCGGGTGCCAAGCTCCACGGTGTGGCCCTCGAGATCGATCAGGAGCGTGCCCTCGATCACGTAGAAGAACTCGTCGTCGGCGTCGTGCTGGTGCCAGTGGTACTCGCCCTGGATCACGCCGAGCCGAACGACGGAGCCGTTCACCTGGCACAGCGTCTGGTTGTACCAGGCGTCGGAGCGAGGCATCGATCAGCGCCTGCACGTCGATCCGCTCGAGCGGACCCTTCAGAACGTTCAGGTGCGTGGCGTAGGGATACGAGGTCGGGTCCGACATGGCCCGCAGCTTAGCCCGGCTCGCGCCGCGCCGAAAGTGGCGCCAGGACGCGGCGCGACGACAGGCGCCACGTGAGGACCGGCGGGGTGATCAGCGTGGTGATCGCTACCATCATGACCACCGCCGAGTAGATCACCGCGGCGTCACCACCCGCTCGCCGGCGATGGTGAGCGTCGCTCCGATGCTGGCGAAGATGAGCCCCACCTCGCCGCGCGGGATCATGCCCAGACCCACCGCGATGCGGTCGCAGTCCCTTCTCGAGCACGCCGAGCGAGCACGCTTGTTTGCCGAGCACCGCCACCAGCGTGAGCACCGCGGCGAAGCCCAGCACCTCGACCCGCGCGAAGGCCCGCAGGTCCACGCGCATCCCCATGAGCACGAAGAACACCGGCACCAGGAATCCGGAGAGCGGCTCGAGCAGCTCACCGATGCTGCGGTGCTGCGCGGTCGCGGGCGCGGAGATCGCGGTAGTGCACCTCGTCGAGCACGAGCCCCGCGGCGAAGGCGCCGACGATCGGCGCGAGGCCGGCGAGCCCCGCAAGCCAGGCGAGCCCGAAGCAGAACACCAGCGCGGTCGCGAGCAGCAGCCCTCGCCCTCGAGCCGCGACGCCAGGCCGAACGCGCGTGCCGACAGCCAGCGTCCGATCACCAGCGCGGCCAACAGGAACGCGACCGACTTGCCGACGATCCCGAGCACCGTGACCGGGTCGAAGGCGCGACCATGATCGGCGGCCTGGATGATGCCCGCCACCACCGCCAGCACCATCAGCCCCAGCACGTCGTCGATCACCGCAGCGCCGAGGATGATGCGGCCCTCACGGCTCTCGGTGCTTACCGAGGTCGGCGAGCACGCGCGCCGTGATGCCGACGCTGGTCGCGCACAGGGTGGCGCCCACGAACCAGTGCGGCGAGCCGGTTGTGATGGGGAAGAACGCGAGAGTCACGCCGAAGCCGAGCACCATCGGCGCGACGACGCCCAGCACGGCCACCACGAACGACGAGGCGCCGACCGCCATCATCTTGGCGATATCGGTCCCGAGCCCGACCTCGAACAGCAGGAACAGCACGCCGATCTCCGGCGAGCACCTCGATGGCCGGGAGATCGCGCAGCGCTTCGAGGCCGTGCACGCCGACGAGCCCCAGGTTGCCGATCACGACGCCGGCCAGCAGCTCGCCGAGCACCGCCGACTGCTTCATCCGCACGAACAGCGCGCCGCCGAGCTTGGCGCCGAACAGGATCAGCACCAGTGCCGCGAGAATCGGCAGCAGGTGACTCGCCGTCACTCGCCGGTCGCCTGCCCGAGGCCGAACAGCAGCCGCACCCGAAGAGGTCCATGTCGCTCTTCGGCTGGAAGACCACGGTGTTCAGAGCCGATCGGCACGGGATCGGATTCCGCGAGGCGCATCGCGTCCCAGTAGCCGAGCACCGTGAAGTGCGGCGTGAGGCGGACACCGAGCTGGAGGTAGGCGTTGGTGCCGAGCCCCGGCTCGAGTGTGACGTCCGTGACGCCGCTCGCATCGGCGAAGGTCGCCTCCTCGCTCGACGACACCAGGACCCTCAAGCCTCCGCCCGCAATCCATGGGTTCGTGGGCGTGGGCTGGCGCTCCACGCCGAATCGGAGCGACGTGAAGCGGTAGAACTCGCGCTGGTCGGCCGTCAGCTCCCGCCGCCACTGGTCGAACTCGAGTCCCAGGACCGCATCGATCGAATTCGGCCATCGGTAGTGCAGTCCACGCCTTCGGTGCCGCCCAGGTACTGGTCGTGCCGGTCGCAGGCGTGGAAGGGCTCGAGAGCAGCGCGCCGTTGTAATCCACCGAGCCGGTGTAGAAGCGCCCAAACACCGAGAACAGCGGGCCGCTGGACACAGGCATGGCATAGCCCGCGCCGAAGCCGACACGCGGTCCACTCTCCTTCACCTGGATGGGATCGGTGTGCTCGCGCCAGCGGAAGGCCTGGAGGTCCATCTCGACGTGGAACTGGGCGTGAGCGGGCACGGGAGCCATGCTGACCGCGAGGGCCAGAGCGGCGCCGAGCATCACCCTCCGCGGACGTGTCGCGACCTGGCCAATTCTATGAGGCGGACTCATGGCCCGAGTGAACCACAACCAGGCGCCGAGCCCCTAGCCCGTCGGCTTCGCCTCAATCGAGCGGATCTTGAGGATCAGCAGCCCGATCAGCATCAGGATCACGCCGAGCGACAGCGCCATGCCGATGCGACGCCCGCGCCAGTCGCGCAGCGCGCGCTCGGCCAGCTCGCGGCCCTTGCGCGCTCCGCTCTCGCCGTCGTTCAGCACGCCGCGGATCGTGCCGAGATCGAAGCTATGGAGCGCGGCGCGCACGTTGGTCATGTGGTCGCGCGCCTCGCGCAGCGCGTCGCGTCCCGTGCCCACCTCCATGCCGCGGGTCTCTGCCACGCTCAGCAGGCTGTCGGCGCCGGCGATCGCTAGCCCCAGGCTTTCGAAGCGCCGCGTCACCTCCTTGGCGCCGCGATCTCCGGGAGAGCCGGGCGGGTGACACTGCCCGCACACGCCGCTCGGTCCCGTCGACAGCATCGCGTCGGTGGGGTGCTGCACGCCATGGTTGCTGTGACGGGTGACGCACGCGCGCTTGCCCTGCAGCTCCATCATGTCGCTTCACGCGGCTGTTGTCGAACAGCTCGGCCTCGCGCCCGTGGCAGCTCCCGCACGTGGCTCACGTCGCGCACGCCTGGAGGAGCGGCGCCGTGGTTGCCGTGGCAGTCGTTGCACGCGGGCGCGGAGAGATCGCCCTTCTCGAGCAGCGCGCGTCCGTGCACCGAGCCCACCCAGAGCGCGTACTGGTTGGTGGGCACGGTGCGGCCCTTCATGTACTCGGGGTTGTGACAGTGCGCGCAGGTCTTCGGGCACGTTCTTCGGATACACCGGCGAGTCCGGATCCTTGGGCGAGAGAATGCCGTGAACCCCGTGGCAGTTGGTGCAGGTCGCGACCTTGACGTCGCCCTCCAGGATCTTCTTGCAGTGGACGCTGGTGCGGGATCCGTCCATCGAGAAGATGTAGGGACGCGGATTGAAGCGCTTCATGAACATGGCGCTGGCGTGGCACGACGCGCACAGCTCGGCGATCTGCGCCCGCGCGGGCTTGCCCTTGAATCCCTTGTCCGGATCCATCGCGGTCATGTCCGGGTCGTTGGGATTGCCACCGTGGCAGCCCACGCAGCCGAGGCCGCGCTGCGCATGGATGTCGCGCGGGAAGTTCTTGGCCGGCGTCGAGAGGCGCGCGTCGTCGAGCTGCGCATGGCAATCCAGGCAGCTGTTGGTGGCCGCGTGCGCCACCGACGTCGAAGTCGTCCGCCGCAGTCGCGCGCGGCGGCGCGGCGGAGAGGACCAGGGCGCTCAGCGCCCCGCCAGCAGCCAGCCACGCGCGTTCACTTCGGCGCTCCGATCACGTAGGCGAGCACCGTGAAGATGGCGACGTAGAAGATTCGCGATCACCCCACGGTGGTCCACAGGCGCGCGCGCGTGCCCCGTCCCTGCGGATCGTCAAGGAACGGCGCGATCGCCCACACCGTGGCCACCACACCGATGCCCACGATGCCCACCATCTCGCCCTCGAGGCCGAGGATGTGCGAAGGCAGCATGCGCAGCGTCTGGAACATCCAGCCGAAAGTACCACTCGGGTCGGATCCCGGGCGGCGCCACCGCGTAGGGATCGGCCTTGGTTCCCAGCTCCCAGGGAAGAGCGCGGCCAGCAGCGCGAGCGCGCCGAGCGCCGCGAGCCAGCCCACCGCGTCACGCAGCGCGAAGTTGGGGACGAACTTCATCTTCCTCTTGGGCCCACCGGCCAGCTCGACCGAAGGCGGGACGCTCATGCCGTGCATCTGCACCAGGTAGACGTGCAGGGCGACGAGAGCGGTGGCGAACGCCGGCAGGATCGCCACGTGGAAGCCGAAGAAGCGCGTGAGCGTCCCGCCGGTGATCTGGTCGCCGCCGAGCAGCAGCTTCTTCATGAACGGGCCGAGCACCGGCACCGCGCCGGTGATGTCGGTGCCCACCTTGGTGGCGAAGAACGCGAGCTGGTTCCACGGCAGCAGGTAGCCGCTGAAGCCGAACGCCATCGAGAGGCCGAGCAGCACCATTCCGGAGAGCCAGGTGGCCTCGCGCGGCGCGCGGTAGGCCTTGAGCAGGAACACGCTGAACATGTGGATCATGGCCGCGCCGATCATGAGGTTCGCGCTCCAGGAGTGGATGGAGCGGATCAGCCAGCCGAACTCGACCTGGGTCATGAGGAAGCGCACGCTCTCGTACGCTTCGTCGGAGCTGGCGCGGTAATAGAGGAGCAGCAGGATGCCGGTCGCCACCTGCACGCCGAACAGGAACAGCGTCATCCCGCCCCAGTAGTACCAGAACGAATGACGGTGGACCGGGACTTCCTTGTGCTCCGCGAGCTGGCGCAGCGCCGGCAGCCCGAGGCGCTGGTCGAGCCACTCGCCGAGGCGGCTCACGACGTCTTCGTCTTCTCGACCACCACCTCGTCACCAATGAGGTGCACGTCGAAGCTCTCGAGCGGACGCGGCGGCGGACCAGAGATGTTGTGGCCGTCGACGTCGTAGAGGCCGTTGTGGCACGCGCACCAGATGTGCCCGTCGGCCTTGCGGTACTGCACCGTGCAGCCCAGATGCGTGCACTCGGCCGACAGCGCCTTGTACTGGCCGTCGGCGGTGCGGATCAGGATCCCAGGATGTCCGCCGAACGGGAAGATCTTGAAGCTGCCGGGCGCGAGCTCGTCCTTCTTGGCCGCCGGCACGCGGCGCGTCGCTGCTTCCGGCAGTTTGGGCGGCACGAGGTAGCGCGCCACCGGGAAGACGACGAAGGCGCCGAGTGTGGCGCCGACCGCACCGATGACCCAGTCCAGGAATTCGCGGCGCTTCATGGACAGTCGCTCCTTGGTTCGGACACGAGAGGACCCGCCAAAGGTGCGTGATGCACGGACAATGCCCGAGCTTTTCGGGCGACGCTAGAGAGAATCGTGCGCGGATTTGGCGCGTCTCTCGCCGCGCGACCGAGGAGGGATGTGCCCGCCTTACTGGCAGAAGCCCTGACAGAACTTCATGGAATCGAGAGTCGCGGGCGCGCGCATACGAGCACGACGCGCGGGCTGTTCGGTGGCGAGCTAGCGCCCATTGACGGTTTGCGCTTCCTCTCACGCCGGTGCGCGGCATGGCAAGGCTGTTGCTCCTCTCGAGGATTGCGCTAGTGTCTCCGGCGGCTGCATTGCCTCTCGTCACGGCGGTTCCATTCCAGGGAGGAAGGTCGAATGACCGAGCCGACTCGGCCACCCGCACCGCTGCGTCCCGCCGAGCCCGACGATCCCTCCTCCCGACGCGAGTTCATCACCTGGCTCTCGCGCGCCTTCAGTCGCGCTCTGGGGCCTCGGCGCGGCGGGCGCGGTGGCCGCCTATCTCAAAGCGCCCGAGCGCGGCGCCGGCGTGGCGGAGCGCCTGGTGCGGGTCGGGCTTCTCGACGACCTCCAGATCGGCGAAGGCCGCCTGGTGCGCCACGGCGTGACCCCGTTCTACGTGGTGCGCCTCGACGCGCGCGCGGGTGGTGGCGATCTCGGCAGTGTGCACGCATGTGCGCTGCATCCTCGGCTACGACCGTGAGCGCAAGGACCTGGTGTGCCCTTGCCACGACGGGCGCTTCGACCTGGCCGGCAACGTGATCTCCGGGCCGCCGCCCAAGGCGCTCTCAGACGTATCCGGTGTCGGTGCGCGCCGGCGAAGTGTTCGTGCAGCGTATGAGCGAGGAGCCGGCAGGGCGGGGGCGAGCCGCGGCTGGGTGTCCTGGCTCGAGCGCCGCATCAACCTCACCGAGATCTTCTCGTTCCTCACGCACTTCGGCTTCGTCTACACGCCGGTCGATGCCTCGCGCCCGGTGGCGCGAGGTGGTGCGCGAGCTGGCCACCGAGCCGGTGCCGAGCTACACCCGCGGCCCGCGCATCCTCGGGCTGCTCGCCGCGATCCTGTTCGGGCTCCAGGCGGTGACGGGCGTGCTGCTCGCCTACTACTACCGCCCCACGCCCCAGGCGGCGTTCGAGAGCACCAGCACCATCGTGCGCGACCTGCCGGCCGGCTGGTTCATCCACCAGATACACGCCTGGGGCGCGTATCTGCTGGTGGCGGTGATCGTGCTGCGCATGCTGCGCTTCTTCTGGGACGGGCTCTACCGCGCGCCGCGCGAGCTCCTGTGGATGAGCGCCGTGATCATGGCGTGGCTGGTTCTGCAGCTCGACTTCACCGGGCGCCTGCTCACCTGGGACGCGCGCACCTACTGGTCCACGGTGCGCGGCCTCGAGGTGGTGTGGGCGCTGCCGGTGGTGGGACCGATCCTGGCGTTCCTGCTGGGCGGTCGAGTGGTGAACGAGGACGTGCTGATCCGCTTCTACGTGCTGCACGCGCATGGTGCTGCCGGTGGCCTACGCCGCGTTCCTCTACATCACCTTCGGCACGCTGCGGCGCGTCGGCGTGAGCCCGCCGGCCGCGGGCACCCGCGCGCGCGTCACCACCTTCCGCGACCATCTCTACTCGATGGCGATCCTGGGCGTGCTGCTGTTCGGCGCGCTGGTGACGCTCGCGACGCTGCTGCCGTTCCGCTACATGGCGCAGGCCGATCCCTACCACACGCCGGCCGGGGTGCGGCCACCGTGGTACATGCTGGCGCCCTACGCGGTGCTGCAGGGGTTGCCGATCCCCACCTGGATCACCGGGTTCCTGCTGGTCGCGGCCGCGTTCGCGGTGCTGCTGCTGCCGTTCCTGATCCGCACCGACCGTGAGGCCGCGGCGCGCCGCGTACGGATCGGCGGCGTGATCGTGCTGTCGGTCTGGACGCTGCTGAGCGTCGCCGGCGCGATGCTGGATCGCACGCGATGAGCGCGATCCGTATGGCGACGGCCGTGCTCCTGGTCGCGTTCGTCGCCTCGACGGCGTCGGCGCAGCAACCCGCCAGCTCCTCGGCGGCCGCGGGCCGCTGCGGCGTGTGTCATCCCGCCGAGCGTGTGCTATTCGAGAAGAGCCGCCACGCCCAGGAAGACGTGCACTGTGTGTCCTGCCACGGCGGCGATGACCGCACGCTCGACCAGCATGCGGCGCACGGCGCGGGATTTCGCGGACGCCCGGCGCGCCAGGACATTCCCAAGCTCTGCGCCTCGTGCCACGCGAGCGAGGAGCGGATGCGCGCCTACAACCTGCCGGTGGACCAGTACGCGCTCTACCAGACTTCGGGACACGGCAAGCGCCTGGCGAGCGGCGACACGCGCGTGGCGGTGTGCTCCGACTGCCACGGCGCCCACGACATCCTGCCGCCGAGCGACCCCGCCAGCCGCGTGTTCCGCATCAACATTCCCAAGACCTGCGGCAGCTGCCACGGCGACAGCGTGCTGATGAAGTCGCGGGGCGCCGCAACGCCTTCGCCGAGTACATGGCGAGCATTCACGCGCACGAGCTCTTCGACGAGGGCAACCAGCGCGCTCCGACGTGCGTGAGCTGCCACGGCGTGCATGGCGCGGCGCCGCCCGGCGCCGGCGACGTGGACAAGGTGTGCGGCCAATGCCACACCGCCGAGCGCCGGTACTTCGGCGCGGGCCCGCACCGCAAGGGAATGATCGCCCAGGGCCTGCCCGAGTGCGCTTCGTGCCACGGCGATCACGCGATCACGGTGGCCAAGCCCGAGCGACTCGGGAGCCTGTGCGTCACCTGCCATGGCGCGGGCTCAGTGCAGGAAGGACTCGGCCGGAAGCTCCTCACCGACTACCGCAACGCCAGCCAGGAGATCGAGCGCGCCGACGCGCTCATCGCGCAGGCCGAGCAGGTGCCGCTCCAGACCGAGGACTACAAGTCGCGGCTCGAGGAGGCGCGCACGTATCTGCGCGAGGCGCTGCCCGCCGCGCACAGCCTGCAGGAGGACACGGTGGCCGGCTTCACCGCCCGCGCGCGCTCGGTTGGCGCCGAGATCGAGCACGAGATCTACGCCAAGCTCGGCAATCTACGGGTGCGCAAGTTCGTGCTGATCCTGTTCTGGTTCTACATCCTCCTCACCGTCGTGATCCTGAGGCGCTTCCGGAGCCACGGCTCCCGGGCGGAGATAGCGCCGTGTCGCTCCTCGGCCCCGATTCCCTGCTGTCGCGCTGGCTCGGCAAGCTGAGCGGCGGACGCCTCACGCCCGGCACCGCGCGGGTCGCCACGTTCGGCGCGGCGCTCACGTTCGGGCTCATCGTGATCGCCACGCTGCTCGCCATGCAGGTGACCTCGACGCCTCAGTTCTGCGGCAACGCCTGCCACATCATGAAGCCCTACTACGAGTCGTGGAAGCATTCGAAGCACAACCAGATCGCGTGCGTCGAGTGCCACATCGCGCCCGGCATCACCGCCGAGCTGCGCAAGAAGTACGAGGCGCTCTCGATGGTGGTGAAGTACGTGACCGGCACCTACGGCACCAACCCGTGGGCCGAGATCGACGACGCCGCGTGCCTCCGCTGCCACGAGCGGCGGCTGCTCGAGGGCAAGGAGGTGTTCCACAACGTCCTCTTCGATCACACGCCGCACCTCACCGAGACGCGCCGCGGAGCTCAAGCTGCGCTGCACGTCGTGTCACTCGCAGATCGTGCAGGGCAGCCACATCGCCGTGACCTCGACCACGTGCGCGCTCTGCCACTTCAAGGGGCAGAGGCTCGGCGAGGGCACCGGGCGCTGCACGCGCTGCCACACCGTGCCCGAGAAGGTCACGACCGCCGAGGGCGTGGCGTTCGACCACAGCCAGGTGGCGCGGCTCGACATGCAGTGCACGCTGTGCCACGGACAGGTGGTGCGCGGGCTGGGCAACGTGCCCCGCGAGCGCTGCCTCACGTGTCACAACCAGAGCGAGCGACTGGCCAAGATCGGCGACAAGGACCTGCTCCATCAGAAACACGTCACCGATCACAAGATCGACTGCATGAACTGCCACCTGCAGATCGAGCACGGCAAACCGCCCTCGCCGAGCGCGACGCTGGCGAGCTCTGCGGCGCCGGGCGGCGCGACCCGCAGGAAGCGGGCGTGAGTGGACTGGGCGCCGACTGCACATCGTGTCACGGCTCCGGGCACTCGCCGCAGCAAGACCTGTTCGCCGGCATCGGCGGTCGCGGCGTGCCGCGCATGCCCAGCACGATGTACCTGGCAGGCGTCACCTGCCAGGGCTGTCACAACCCAGCGCTCAGCGCCGAGGCGCAGACGGCCGCGACGTCCGGCGCGACCGCGGCGCCGGTTCAAGGCCCGCATTCGACCCGCGCCAGCGCCGTCTCGTGCATGTCATGTCATGGGCCTTCGTACGCGCGCATCTTCGAGGCGTGGAAGAGCGGGGTCGAGGAGCGGACCGGCGCGCTGCGGCGCCAGATGGAGGGCCAGCGTGGGCGCGATGGGCCTTTCGCCGCCGAGCGCGTGGGAGGACGCCAAGCACAACTTCGAGCTGGCCGATCGCGGCAAGGGCGTTCACAACGTCAACTTCGCGTTTCGCCCTGCTCGACAAGGCACATGAGCAGATGAACGAGGCGCGCCACGCGAAGGGCCTCGGTCCGCTCCACGGCCGTGGACGCGTCATCGCGCGGCGGCACGTCCGACCAGTGCCTGACCTGTCATTCGGGAATCGAGCGGCAGAACGGCACGTTCGCGGGCCGCGCGTTCGCGCACGGGCCGCACCTGATGAACGCCCGGCTCGCCTGCACCCAGTGTCACCGCCCGCACGCCGAGCGCGCTCCCGGCGAGGTGGTGAAGTTCGGATCGGCTGGCTGCGTGCCGTGTCACCACCAGCAGGCGGAGGTGAACGCCGCGTTCTGCATGAAGTGCCACGGCGACGTCACCCAGCGGACGATCAAGAGCTACCGCGGCGAGTTCGCGCACTCGTCGCATCTCGAGCAGGGGCTCGAATGCGGCACATGCCACAAGGCAGGGACCGGCGATCCGCGCCCGGCCAAGGCGACGTGCCAGCAGTGCCACGCGGAGGAGTGAGCGGCCGCCTTCGAGAGGTCTCACGGGTCAGGTTGCGTCGCGGCATGGAACGTCGATGGAGGGCCGTGAATTCCCAAAATGAAGAGCGGGACGACCTGGATCGCCCCGCTCCCTTCGTGTCTCGGCGACTTCCGGTTCAGTTGCCGCGCTTGAGCACCGGCACGTAGTCGCGCTTCACGGCTCCGGTGTAGATCTGGCGCGGGCGGCAGATTCGGGTCGCCGCGTCATACCGCATCTCGAGCCATTGCGCGATCCATCCGGGCATCCGGCCGATCGCGAACATCACCGTGAACATGTTCACTGGAATGCCCATCGCGCGGTAGATGATCCCGGAATAGAAGTCGACGTTCGGATACAGTTTGCGGCTGATGAAGTACTCGTCCTTGAGCGCAATCTCCTCGAGCTTCATCGCGATCTCGAGCTGCCGGGTCTTCACACCCAGCTTATTGAGCAACCTCGCCGCACGCCTTCTTGAGAATCGCCGCGCGCGGGTCGTAGTTCTTGTAGACCCGATGCCCGAAGCCCATGAGCCGCTTGTTGTCCTGCTTCGATCTTCACGCCGTCCACGAACGCCTTCACGTCGCCGCCCTCGGCGTCGATCCGGTCCAGCATCTCGATGACTTCCTGGTTGGCGCCGCCATGGAGCGGCCCCCACAGCGCGCTGATGCCGGCCGACACGCTGGCGAACAGGTTGGCGCTGCGAGCTGCCGACCATGCGCACCGTGCTGGTCGAGCAGTTCTGCTCGTGGTCGGCGTGCAGGATCAGCAGCAGATCGAGCGTGCGAGCGATGAGCGGATCCACCACGTACGGCTCGGCACGGCGTCCCGAACATCATGTGCAGGAAGTTCGAGGTGTAGTCGAGCTTGTTGAGCGGATACATGAACGGCTGGCCGATCGAGTGCTTGTACGAGTAGGCCGCGATGGTCGGCATCTTGCCGATCAGGCGCACCACCGAATCGTGCAGGGTCTGCTCGGTCTCGGGATGCTGGTAGAACGTGGCCAGGGCGCCGATCGCCGCCGCGGCCACCGGCATGGGATGCGCGTCGGCAGGCAGCGCGCCGAAGAAGCGGCGGAAGTTCTCGTTGAGCAGTGTGTGGTGCGTGATCTCGTGCGTGAAGGTCTTGAGCTCCTTCTCGGTCGGCAGCTCGCCATGGATCAGGAGCCACGCCACCTCGAGGAACGTGCTGCGGTTGGCCAGCTCCTCGATCGGATAGCCGCGATAGCGCAGGATCCCCGCCTCACCGTCGATGAAGGTGATGGCGCTCTTGCACGCGCCGGTATTGGCGTAACCCGGGTCGTAGGTGATGAGTCCGGTCTTGTTGCGCAGCGTTTCGACGTCGATCGCCACCTCACCCTCGCTGCCGCGGATCAGCGGCAGCTCGAGGGGCTTGCCATCGATGGTGATCGTCGCTCCCGCCAGGGTCTGGGGAACGGTCTGAACTGGCATCGTCTGCCTCCCTCGAGAAGAGGCGGTTGGGACGGGTTCACGGTGCACCCGGGCCCGCCTTGGGTCCGGGCCGAGAACCGATCAATGCTCCCCCTCATGGGGCAGCGCGCCTGATCTCGATCTGAGCTTCAGCACCGCAATCACCGTGCCCGGTCGATGCACCATGGGGATCGAGAGCTTGGAGCGCGGAAGCTGCCGAGGGTCGTCGTTTGAGGCCGGGAGTCCAAGCCGCGTGCTCGTCTCGAGCCCGCCGTGATCCGCGTCAGGCTGTCAGGCGCCCGCCAGCGAGGCAGAACGACTGCGGGTCTCCGGCGTTGCCACCGGAGACCCGTCGAGGCCGCTCAATACCTCGGGCTTAGTTACCGTGGTTACCGTGACCGTGACCGCGTCCGTGTCCATGACCATAACCATTACCGCGATCCTGCCCGTGCCACCCCGCGTCCTCGTTGTTCCGCCAGTCGTGCCTCCAATGCCCAGGAGGAACGCTATAGATGGGATGCGGAACGTAGCGGGCATCGACCGCCACGAACGGACCGCGGTAGCTATGGGCCCGGTACCAGTAGCCATCGTCGGCGACGTAAAAGAAGCCCCCGTAGCGGAACATGTCATAGCCCCACGGGTTCTCGACCACGTACACGCTCGTGTTGGGAACCAGCACCACCGGTGGCGGCTGATAGAACCGCACCGGCGGCGGCGGCGGCGCGTTGCTGATGCCGATGTTGAAGCCGAAGTAGGTGTGAGTCTCCGCCAGAGCCGGCGCGGCCAGCAGGAGCGCGAAGAGAGCGCTGTAGATGGCGATTCGTTTCACGGCGATCTCCTTTCAGGGATCTGGAAATTCGTTGGATCGTTCAGCGGCATGGTGGGAGGTCGCAGGATGGGTGCCAGCCGGGCGATTGGGCGGACCTGTGCGCTTCGGAACGGAACGATGATGGCGGACCGAGTCCTCAACGCGGTGCGCCAGCGAATGATCGCCGATCACACATCGACGCAAAGTCATTGCAAACCGGGGGCGTGCGGCGCGCGGTGCTGGGCGCAGGCGTACCGATCAGGGCAGGTCTTACCGAGCGGTGGACCGATGCGCACGTTCTGGGAGCTCACTCGATCCCAGTACCCGCAAAGCGGTCAGCGCGTACACCTGGGCGCAGCGTTCGATCTCGTCCAGCTCCACGAACTCGTCCGGCCCGTGCGACACCTCGAGCCGGCCGGGTCCATAGGCGAGCGCAGGCACCGAGCGCTGCGCGTAGAAGCGGATCTCGAGCAGTCCCGGACACAGCTCGAAGCGCGGCGCGCGGCCCGTGATATCGCGCACGCTCGCTCGGAGCGCGCGCGCCAAGGAACACCCTCGGGCGTGGCCGCGGGACGGCCCTCCTGCAGGGTCTCGATCTCCAGGCGCGCGCCTGCGGGCCGTGCGCGCTCCACCACCTCGAGCAATCGCCGGCGCTCGCGGTCGAAGTCCTCTTCGGGATTCATGCGGCGGTCCACCGTGAGCGTGCACTCCCCGGCACCGCGTTGAAGTTGCTCCCGCCTCGACCCGACCGCCCACCAGCAGGATCGAGCGCCGCGCCGCAGCGGGGCTCAGCCGATGACGTGTGATCCGCCGCCGAATCGCGCGCTCGTGCGCGAACAAGGCGCGCGCGATCGGCAGCATGCGCTCGAAGGCGTTCACGCCCTGGTGCTGGAGTCCGATGTGGGCGGGCTTGCCGCGCGTGGTGAGGCGCAGCGACACCGCGCCGCGGCAGGCGTTCCACACCGCGCCACTGGTGGGCTCCGGCGTCAGCATGCCGACCGCGCCCTGGCCGAGAATGCCGCGCTTCAGCAGATACGCGGAGCCGTGGTCCCCGCCGGTCTCTTCATCGGGCACCAGCACCAGGCGAGTCCGCCCTTGCAGGCGCGCGCCCGTCCGCGCCAGCGCGTGCGTCGCGTAGATCATCGCCGCGAGGCCACTCTTCATGTCCGCCGCGCCGCGCCATGGAGACACCCAGCACGCTCGACCGGCTGGAACTGCCTGACGCGCGACGCCGGGACCACGTCGTAGTGACCGTGAAAATGAAGCCCACGCTCGCCTTCTCCCCATCCCGCCAGCAGGATCGGTCGCGGCGATGGCGCGGCGGCTGCGGCGATGAGATGCGGCTCGAGGCCGAGTGCGCGCAGCTCGTGCGCCAGCCGCTCGGCGCACTCCGGCAGCGCGTTCCCGGGTGGGTTCTCCGTGGGGATCGCCACCAGCTCGCGCGTCAATCGGATCATCGCGTCGCGCGAATCCGCGATCGCCGCGATCACGCGGTCGGCGATCGGCGACCGGGTGCGTTTCAGCGTGCCAGTGCTCACGCGCAGGAGCTTAAGGCATTCGCTACCGGTAACCCCACACCGCGGCGTAGATGATCAGCACGATCAACGTGATCCCGAGCGACAACGCGATCCAGCCGAAGATGCGCCACGTCCGCACGGCCTTCGGATCCGGCGCGGGCTCGAGCCGGAGCTGGAGCTCGCCGCTCGCGACCAGGCGCGCGTACTCGGCGGGGCGGTCGCGCTTGAACTCTTCGAGCGGCACCGTGCCGGTGAAGATCACCGTGTCCATGGGGAACTTCTCGGGCCGGAAGTGCGTGTTGAAGAAATGGATGGTGAAGATGAACCCGACCGCGAGCAGCGCCTCGTCGCTGTGGATGATGGTGGCGACGTTCAGCACCCATCCGGGCATCACGTGCGTGAACACCTCGGGGAACCACAGCAGGAGCCCGGTCATGCCGATGATCGCCACGCCCCAGAACACCGCGAAGTAATCGAACTTTTCCCAGTACGTCCAGCGACCGTATTCGGGCCGCTTGCCGCGGCCGATGAACCACTTCACCGAGCCCCAGAACTCCTTCAGGTCCTGCGGGCCCGGCAGCATGCCGCTCGGGCCGGTGATGAAGCGGAGCCACGAGAGCCGGCTCTCGCGCTGGCGCCGCAACAAATCCGCCAGATGGATGGCGAAGTAGCTGAAGGTGATGGTGGCCGCGACGCGATGGATGAAGCCGGCGGCCTCGAAGCCGCCGAGCAGACGCGAGAGCACTTTCGCCCAGGGCGCGTAGCTGAACTTGAGGGTCATGCCGGTGATGGCCAGCGAGATGAAGCTCACGATCACCATGATGTGCAGGTTGCGATAGAGCTTCGGGAAGCGCCGCACGTGGGTGGGCGATTCGAGCGCGTGGCTCAGCCGCAGCTCGCGGCGGTACGGAGCGAGCGCGGCAGCCAGGCAAAGGTGTGGACTCCAGCGACCAGGAAGGTGCCGATCAGAAGCGACGTCATGCCCCAGAACGTGAAGAACAACGCCGGATAGCGCTGCGGATCGTGGTGCGTGGCGTGGGTGAGGTATCCGGCGAAGCGCCGGTTCGATCCGGGATGGCACTGGGCGCAGGTCTTCACGATGTTGCGGCGGCTCAGGTGCGAGCGCGGGTCCCACACCGGAAGAATGTCGTGCGCGCCGTGGCAGTCGTAGCACTTCGCGGTCTTGAGATAGCCGAGCTTCGACACCTTGCCGTGATAGGTCTCGAAGTAGGTGGCCGCCAGCGTGCCGTGGCAGCGCCCGCATTGCGTCATGATCTCCATGCGGAAGTCGGGCCTGTCGGTGCGCCCGATGGTATGCGCGCTGTGGCAATCGGAGCAGGTCGGCAGCGGCAACTGGGTCTTGCCCTTGGCGGTGACGTGGATGCTGGTGGTGAACAGCTCGTAGATCCCGCGGTGGCACTGAGCGCAGGTCTGGGCGATACGGTCGCGATTCACGCTCGAGGCCGGATCGGTGTGCGGCAGTTCGCCGTGGGAGCTGTGGCAGTCGACGCAGGTGGCGGTCACGGTAAGGCCGCTTTCGAGCAGCCCCTTGCCGTGGATGCTCTCCTTGTAGCTCTCGACGATCCGTAGCTCGGGCCCCTTGTAGCGGACTGCGGCCTTCTGGCCGGTGCGGTGACACTTCCCGCACAGGTCGGGGATGTTACGCGAGAAGGTGGGCGACTGCGTCTGGAGGTGCCCCTGGATCCCGTGGGTGCCGTGGCAATCGGCACAGACCGGCGCGTCGGGGCTCTCCTTGGCGGCGAGCTGGCCGTGGGTGCTGCGCCGATACGTGTCGACCACCTCGGCGTGGCACACCGAGCAGTCGACCTTGGGCGCCACCGTCTTGCACGGACGCACCAGCGACGCGGTCACGCCGGTGTGGCACTGGGCGCACGCCACTTTCGCATGGCGCGATCCCTCGAGCTGCGCCTCGTCCACGAACATGGCCTTGCCACTCGCCGACCTCAGGTCCTGCTTCGCGTGGCAGCTCAGGCAGTCGCGGTTGGCCATGCCGGCGGTGTAGAAGACCTTCCGCACCCGGTGCGGCTGATGGCAATCCACGCACGCCGGGATCGCATGGGGCTGCTTCTCCCACATCTCGCCGCGGATCACCTTGCGGTGCACGTCCTCGATCCGGGCGTGGCACTGGGTGCAGGTTCGGGCCACGTTCGCGCGGGCGATGCTCGAGCGCGGGTCGGTATGCGGCAGAACGTTGTGCGCGGTGTGGCACGAAGTGCACACGGCGGTCACGATCAGGCCCTTCTTGTAGAGGCCCTCGCCGTGGATGGACTCGGAGTAGTTGGCGAGGATGCTGTCCTGTGGGATCTGGTACTTGATCTGAACGGGAGAGCCTTCATGGTGGCAACGCCCGCACAGGGCCGGCACGTTGACCACGTTGGTCGCCGCTTTGGGATCCTTGACCCGCAGCACGTCGTGGCGACCGTGGCAATCCTTGCAGGTCGGCGCCAGCTTCTCGCCGCGCCCGGCCGCGACGCCATGGATGCTTTGGCTGAACTCGGCGTGTTCGGCGGCGTGGCAATTCCCGCATTCGACCTTCGCGAGCTTGGGCGGGTGCGGGAAGTCCCTTCACATCGGCGAGATCGGCGTGGCAGGCGACGCATTCGAGGCCGGCGTGGGGCGGGCGCGCAGCGGGCCGCATCGTAGGAAGGCGGCGTTCCCGGCTCGCGGCGCGCCCGCATCGCGCCGCCCTCGTGGCACATCACACAGCTCTCGGAGCCCGGTAGCCCCTTGCTCTCCGCGCCCCGCGCCCGATTCGCGAGTCCCGCGCCGGCCAGGACGAGACCGAAAACAACGACGCCCAGCGCGTTCCAGCGCCAGGCGTCGCGATTTCAGAACACGGTTTCCCGCCTCCCGGGTCTCCTAGCCCGTCTTCTTCGGGACCGGGTGCACCTTCTGTGAGTACTCCTCGAACTTGAACGCTGGGCTCGTGTCCGAAGTGTGGCACTGGGTGCACAGGTTCGCGGTCACCCCGCGGTTGATGAGCTTCTTCTTGTCCGCCATCGCCGCCGTGACGTGCAAGCTTCCCGGTCCGTGGCAGGCCTCGCACTCGACCATCGCCACCGCTGCGGTCTTGGTGCTGTCCGCCGCGGGATAACCGCCAGCCAGTTGGAAGCCGGTCACGTGACAGGTCACACACGCGTCGTTGCTGGCCGGGTTGCCCTTCAGCTCGATCTTCAGCTTGGCCGCCATCTCGGCCGCCTTCTTCTCGTCGGCGGCCTTGAGATTCGCGAGCGCCTTGGCGTGCGGAGTCGCGGCCCAGGCCTTGGCCTCGGCGCTGTGGCACATCTTGCACTGCAGTTGCTGCCGATGTATTGCGCGGCCTTGGCCGCGCCTGCCTCCGGCACCTTCTTGTCGGCCTTGTAGGCCTTGCCGCCGTCGGTGAGGTCGACGCCTCCGGCGGGGTTGACGTGGCACGCAGCGCACGCCCGTCTTCGTCTCGCGGGCTACTCTCGGGAACGCCCATAGCTGCGCGGCCACGAACAGCCCGAAGAGGGATGCGCTCAACATCAGGATCCAGAACTTGCCTCGCACGACACTGCCTCCTTCCTGCATGCAGTGACTGGGAGCACAACAGTGCGACTACGGGGTGCGGAGTATTACACCGGCCACCGCGCCCCGTCATGGCGAAACGCTCCGCTCGTATCCTTCGCAAGGCGTGGGCCGCTCCGTGTGACCGCGCCATGCGGCCACCAGGTCGCCTAACCACGCGCCGCGCACGGCGCTCTCGACTGAAGTGAACCGCTCGATGTGCCGCGCGGCCTGCCGGGCTTGCAGTCGACTGCCAGATTGTCGTGGTTTCCTGCGGCCGGCGCAGGATCGTTGACGGACTGCAAGTCGCCGCACGCGCGCGCTTGGGTGGGCTCCGGCGCCGCCCCTCGATCGCGCACGACTCCTGCAATGAACCTTGGGATGCGCCGGGTCAGGTGGTGGCGGGCCCATCGACTGCTCGCGACCCGGCCAGTGCGGGAGCAGCCATGCAGTGCTCGAAGCGGGGCCGTTTCGCGTCCTCAGTGTTGCTGCTGGCGTGGGTCCTGGTCGGGACCGCACGTGCCGCCGCTCCCGCTGACGACGCGTGCCTCACCTGCCACGGCTCGCGCGGCATCTCGCGCGACGGCGGCGGCTCCGTATTCGTGAACGCCACCGAGATGAAGGCATCGGTGCACGGCGGGATCGCCTGCGCCACCTGCCATGCCGCGGCCACCGCCATTCCGCACGCGCCCAGGCTCGCGCCGCCGCGCTGCGGCTCGTGCCACCCGGCGGCTGGAAAGGCGCTCGGGGCGGGAGCGCATGGTCACATCGCGGCGGGGCAGGGGGCCTGTGTCTCCTGCCACGGCGGGCCGCACCAGGTGAAGCGGCCGACGGCTGGGGACGGCGCCGCGTGCGCCGCTTGCCACGCCGAGGTGGTGCGGCAGTACTCGGGAAGCATCCACGGCTTGAAGCGCGCCCAGGGTGATCAGGAGGTCGCGACCTGCGCGGATTGCCACGGCAAGGCCCACGACGTTCGGATGCACACCGATTCGACCGCGACCACCTACCGCACGCGCCTGGCCGGCACCTGCGCCAGATGCCATGCCGATCGCGAGCTCACCATGCGCAGGAAGATCACGATCCCGGCTGCGGTGGCGCTCTACCAGAAGAGCGTGCACGGGCGCTCGAAGGACCCCAAGCCGCGACCTGCAACGATTGCCACGAGAGTCACGCGCTCAAGCGCGCCGCCGATCCCAGCTCGTCGATCAACAAGGCGAACATTCCGCGCACCTGCGGCCGCTGCCACGGACGCAGAGTCGGTCGATTACATCGCGAGCGTTCACGGCTCGGCGCTCGAGCGGGGCGTGACCGCTTCGCCCGTGTGCACCGACTGCCACGGGGAGCACCTGATCCGCGGACCGCGTGACGCGGAGTCGCCGGTGGCCGCGGCCGGCGTGACCGCGACCTGCTCCCACTGCCACGAGGCGATCGGGATTCGCGAGACCTTCGGCCTGCCGGCCGGGCGCCTTTCGACCTATCAGGACAGCTATCACGGCTTGGCCGCGCGCGGCGGCTCGCCGGTGGCGGCCAACTGCGCCAGCTGCCACGGCTACCACCGCATTCTGCCCTCGAACGATCCGGCCTCGGCCACCAACCAGAGGAACCTGCCCACCACGTGCGGGCGCTGCCACCCCGGCGCCGGCGAGCGCTTCGCGCGCGGCGCGGTGCACGTGGCGATGGCAACCCCCGAGCGACCTCTCCTCGGCGCGGTGCGCCTGGTCTACCTGTGGCTGATCGCGCTCACCATCGGCGGCATGGTGCTGCACAACCTGCTCGACTTCCTCTTCAAGACCCGCGGTCGCCTGCGCGAGCACCTGGGAAAAGCGGTGCAGGCGGGCGGACACGTGGTCGCAAGCGCCGAGGACGCCGTTGCCGAAGGCGGACGCTGGTTCGTGCGGATGACGCTCTCGGAGCGTCTCCAGCACGGATTGCTGGCCGCGAGCTTCGGCACGCTGGTGTTCACCGGGTTCGCGCTCAAATTCCCCGAGACCTGGATCTTCGCCTGGCTGGCGCGGCTCGAAGGCGGCTACGCGTGGCGGAGCCTGATCCCATCGCGGCGCCGCGCTGGTCATGGTCGCGGCCGCGCTGTACCACGTGGTCTACCTGCTCGGCGCGCGGGGCCGGCGCTTCTTGCTCGACATGCTCCCCACCCTGCGCGACGCGGGCCAGGCGGCGCACAACCTGAGCTACTGGCTCGGGATCAGCCGCACGCCGCCCGCGTTCGAGCGCTTCGGCTACATCGAGAAGGCCGAGTACTGGGCCCTGATCTGGGGCACGGCAGTCATGACCGTGACCGGCGGCTTGCTGTGGTTCGAGAACCAGTCGCTCCAGCTGGTGGACAAGTGGGTGCTCGATCTCGCCACCCTGGTCCACTACTACGAGGCGTGGCTCGCGTTCCTCGCCATCGTGGTCTGGCATCTCTACCAGAACATCGCGAATCCCGACGTCTATCCCATGAACTGGTCCTGGATCACCGGACGGGTCGGCGAGGAGCAGCTGCGCCACGAGCACCGCGCGGAGTGGGAGAAGCTCGTGGCGGCCCCGGACGCGGCACCGGCAAAAGACGAGGCAGAGGACGAGCCGGAGCCGGCGAGCTAGGAATGCGGACCGTGCGCGGCGGGTGCCTGACTCGCGTTGCTGGCGAAGCGGCGCAACGCGAGCAACGCGCTGCAGATCATCACCTGGGCCACCAGCCACATCACCACCGCAGCGTCAGGGGTAACCGAGATTGCGCAGGCGCCCGATGGCTTCGGGAATCCCGAGCCACGGCGGTAGCGCCATGAGCTGGTAATGCTTGCTCGCACCGGACTTGAAGAAGATCCCGGAGAAGAGCATCACCTGAGCCCACTGCGTCACGACACCGAACGCGAGCGCATAGACGGTGAGCGCCTCCCACGCGCGTCGCGCGAGACCGTTCCGCCACAGCGTTGACAACGCGACCCCGAGCGCATACGCGAGCGGGGCGAGAAGCATCTGCAGGTAATAGCCTCCGACTCCGCCCACCGCTCCCTTCCCCATCACCAGGCTGTAGACCAGACCCGCGAGCATGGGAGCCACCATCCACAACGGCAGCCAGCACTCGCCCGTCACGCGAGCGCTCCGCACCGCGCGCGCGTAGTACACGGCGGCCACACCCATCGCTGCCACCAGTGGGACCAGGAACACGCCGCTCGGGCGCGCGCGTACGACCACGTCGGAGTCCACGCCGCGCTGGCGAGCAGTGCCCCAAGGTTGCGCGCCAGGATGGTGAGGGACGTGCGGGCGGCGATTCCGTGCAGCATGCCACCCGCCGGCGGCAGATCGAGCACGTCGTTGGCCGAAACGAACGGGCTGCCGTACAACCGCCAGCAGCGCAGGTACCACCATCCGCAGACCGCCACCGCCAACCCAGCGGTGAGCGCCCACCGCGACAGACCGGTTCGCCACTCGCCCCGCGCGTGGATGCGAAACGCCCAGAAGGCCAGCACGCCGGCCGCCACCGGGACGAGGAACACCTTCGTCAGGCACCCCAGTCAAGCAGCAGCCCGAGCGCCGCTGCGCGCCACCACGAGAGCCCGTTGCGCACCGAGGCGAGGTTGAGCCACCAGATTCCAGCAACGATCAGGCAGCCCAACGAGTCGTTTCCGAGCCGCGCGGTGTCGGCGAACCAAGCGGGGAACACCACCGGCCACAGCCCGAGCGCGGTCAGCGCCCAGCCGTCGCGGATCTCCCACGCGCGACCGTGCGGCGCACCTCGCGAGGCGAGGGCGACCAGGCACCAGGCCGCCCAGGCGAGGCCATACGAGAACCCGCGCAGCGTGGCCAGCTGAGCGGCCCACGACCAGGAGCGGGTCAGCCCATAGAGCGGTGCCACGATCGCGTAGTAGAGCGGGGGTGCTGCGCCTGCCAGTTGGGCTCGAGCCCCGCGGCATAGCGGCGGGGCCGGGCCGGCGCCATCGTGCACGAAGCGCCGGCCGGCCAACACCACGTCGCCGCCAGCCGCGAAGAAGGTCCGGTACGTGTATGCCCCGGTCTGCTCCATGGGTGTGCGGCCCGCGTAATGGAGGGTGCGCAGCAGGCGTAATGCTCGACATCCGTCGAGAGCCGCGACTCGCCGAGCACGGGCAGGCGCCCCGTGTCAGCGAGCTGCTGCACGTAGGCATAATGGGCCGTCTCGTCGTAACCCTCCCAGGGAGGCAGGAACGCGATCAGGGCGATTCCGAGGAGCAGGTGGCCGAAGGCGAGTCGCGCCCATGGGAACCCGGGAGCGACGGCATCGCCGGCGCGCTCCGTGACGGGTGGTCCATGTGCACACATCGAGTGACCCCGGTGACCATGGCGATGCCTGGCGTGCCGCCCAACAGGGCCGGCATTGTATGTCCCTGATCCCGACTTCGCACGGGCGTGTTAGCGTGAGGCGGATGAAACCGCGGCCGACGTCGCCGTCCGCTCGTCTCCTGTGGCTGCTCCTGCTCCTGACTTCCCTCGCCGCGGTCCGCGGCATCGATCAGATGCCGCTGTTCGAGCCCGACGAGGGTCGTAATGCCGAAGTGGCGCGGGAGATGTCGGCGAGCGGTGACTGGGTGGTGCCGCGCTTCCACGGTCTGCCCTACCTCGACAAGCCCGCCCTCTACTTCGACGCCGTCGCTCTGAGCGATCGGCTGTTCGGCACCAGCGAAGGCGCGGCGCGCCTACCCTCGTTGCTTTTCGCGGCCGGCGCCGCGCTCGCCACGTTCCTGCTGGGAAGAGCGCTGTGGAGCGACGCCACGGGAGGGCTCGCGGCGCTCGTGCTCGCGACGTCTCCGCTCTTCTTCGGCTTCGCGCGCATCGTGATCTTCGACATCCCGCTCACGTGCTTCGTGGTGCTGGCGTGGTGGGCGGCGGAGCGCGGTCGCCAGGGCGCCGCGTGGGGACACCCGCTCGCCTGGGTGTTCATCGGACTCGCGGTGCTGGTGAAAGGACCGGTGGGCTTGCTGCTCGGCGTGGTCGGGCACGTCGCCATGGCGCTCGGCCAAGCGCCGCCGCGTCGGATGGGGCGCTTCTTCCATCCCCTCCACCTCGTGTTGTTCGCGCTGGTGCTCGCGCCCTGGGTGACGGCCATGGAGCTGCGGAATCCCGGCTTCCTGCGTTACGCCGTGCTCATCGAGACGATGGAGCGCCTCACGCAACCGACGTTCCAGCGCACGGGACCGATCTGGTATTACGCGCCGGTGCTGCTGCTGGGGCTCCTGCCCTGGAGCCTGGTGGCGCTGGCGCGGTGTGCGCGATGGCTCGTGCGTGGCAGGCGGTGGCTTGCCGCCACGCCGGAGCGTGGCGTGGGGTTCGCCGCGACGGCGCTGGTGGTGTTCTTCTCGCTCTCGAAGAGCAAGCTCGGCGGCTACGTGCTGCCGGTCGTGCCGCTGCTCGCGCTCTTGATCGCGCGCTCGGCGCTGCGCGCCGGGGAGCGGCGCGGAACCTGGAGCGTGGCGCCGGGGGTGGCGCTCGTGCTGATCGCGATCGGACTGCTCGCCGCCGGGCTCGGCGATCTCACACTGGCGCCGCGACTGAGGCAGCCGGCGGATCTGGAGCCGGCGCTCGACACGCTGCTCGTGAGGTCGGGCGCCATCACGCTGATCGTGGGATTCGCGCTGCTCCTGCTTGGACGCGGCGCGCGCCGCGGCCGCGCCCTGGATCCTGGCGCTCTACATGCCGACGCAAGTGTTCTTCGTCACGACTCCGCTCGAGGAGTACATGGACCGCATCTCGTCCCGCGCGCTGGCGCGCCGCTGGTCGCCGCAGGAGGCGCGAATGCGCGGGTGGTGGCGGTCCGCTGCTTTCCCACCGGGATCGACTGGTACCTGCGCCGCATCGTGCCCGTCGTCACCGAGAACGGACGCGAGCTCACCAGCACCTACGTGGCGCGGAACTTCGAGTCGCTGCGCGCGGCGGCCAAGGGACTCTGGAGCCCGCAGGAGCTCACGGAGCGCCGCGCGCGGCGAGGTCGAGTTCCTGATCACCGACCGCGGCGCGGCACCGGACCCGCCGGTGGTTCCACTCGGCGACTTCCACAAGTACCGGCTGTGGCGGATTCCGCGAGCGCCGGCGCCAGAAAAGCCCTAGTGTCCGCACATGTGTGGGATCTTTGGCTGGTTCTCGACGCTCGACACCGAGCCGCCCGCCGAGGAGCTGCTCGAGCGGATGGCGGGGACGCTTCGTCACCGCGGTCCCGACGAGGGCGGTGTCTTCGCGAGTGGGTCGATCGCTCTCGGCAGTCGGCGTCTCTCGATCATCGATCTGGAGCACGGCCGCCAGCCGCTCGCGGACGAGTCCGGCGCGCTGCGCCTGGTCTGCAACGGTGAGATCTACAACGCCCCGCTCTGGAGGCGCGATCTCGAGCGCCGCCACCGCTTCCGCACCCATTCCGACGTGGAAGTCCTGCTCCATCTGTACGAGGAGCATGGCACCGACTTCCTCGCGCATGTCGAGGGCATGTTCGCGCTCGCGCTCTGGGACTCGCGAAGGCGCGAGCTGATCCTGGCGCGCGACCGCATGGGAGAGAAGCCGCTCTATCACGCCACCCACGACGGCGTCGTCTACTTCGCCAGCGAGCTCAGGGCCCTGCGCCTGGTGCGCGGCGTCGGGGACGATCTGGATCCCGCCGCGTTGCGGCTCTATCTCGCACTTGGGCACTTCCCGGCTCCCATTCGCCGTGGCGCGACATCCACAAGCTCCCTCCGGGTTCCATGGCCATCTTCCGTGCGGGCGACCCCGCGCCACGTCGGTCGCAGTGGTGGAGCCTGCGCGACCACGCGCGGCGTGGAGCCGCTCGTGCCTCGTCCGAGCGACTCGATGGGTCGACCGTGCGCCGGCTGCGCGAGACCATCGGAGCGCTCCGTGGCCGCGCAGCTCATGGCCGACGTCCCGGTCGGCGTGGCGCTCAGCGGCGGTCTCGATTCCGCGGTCATCGCCACGCTGGCGGCGGGAGCACGGCCGGGACCGCTCCACACCTTCACCGTGGCCTTCACCGATCCGTCGTACGACGAGCACACTCCCTGCGGTGGGGCTCGCCCGGCGGATCGGCGCCGTGCCGCACGTGGTTCATGCCGGACACATGCAGCTGGCGCGCGCGATCGAGCGGCTCGGCGCCCACATGGACGAGCCGCTCGGTGATCCCGCGGTGCTGCCGACGTTCCTGCTGGCCGAGGAGGCGCGCCGCCACGTCAAGGTGATGCTCGGGGGCGAAGGCGCCGACGAGCTGTTCGGAGGCTATCCCACCTACTTGGGACATCGGGCGGCCGCGTGGTATGCGCGATGCCCGGCGTGGCTCAGGCGCCGCGTGCTCGAGCCCACGATCCGCGCCTGGCCGTCGTCGGATCACAAGGTCACGTTCGAGTTCCTGCTCAAGCGCTTCGTGAACCATGCCGCGGAGCCGCTGCTCGAGCGCCATGGCGCCTGGTTCGGCGTGCTCCCATCGCGCGAAGCCGCCGCGCTGGCCGGCCCGCGGCTGCGCGACGCCTCCGGTTCGCCGGGAGCCGGTGACCACGCTGCGCGGCATGGCGGGGGCCGCGGAGGAATGGAACGGCTCCGAGCTCGCCCAGGTCATGTACGTCGATGCGCTGTCGTTTCTCGCCGAGGGGCTGCTCACCAAGCTCGATCGAGTCTGCATGTCGTGCTCGCTCGAGAGTCGCTCGCCCTACCTGGGACGTGACGTGGTCGAGCTGGCCGCCGCCCTGCCGGCGTCGTGGAAGGTGCGCGGGCTCCAGGGCAAGTGGATCCTGCGCGAGGCCACGCGCGATCTGGTGCCGCGCGACTTCCTCACGCGCCGCAAGCGCGGACTGTCGGTGCCGCTGGCGCGCATGTTCCGCCACGAGCTGCGCGCCACGCTGCTCGACGAGCTCGCGCCGGCTCGTCTCGACGCCGAAGGGCTGATCGACGGCCGCGCCGCCGCCGGTCTGGTCGCGGATCACCTCGAGCATCGTGCGGACCGCAGCCGCAGCCTGTGGGCGATCCTCTCGCTGGTGCGCTGGTATCGAAACCACGCGCTCCGCACACCCAGCGACGTGCGGGAAGCGGAGTCGATCGCGCCGGTCGCCGCTCCCTTCGGAGTCTGAGGGCTTTTAGCGCTTCAGGCTCTGGTCGAGGAAGCCGAACACGTCGCGTTCCCACGCGGTGATGCCGAGATCGACGAAGTCGTGGCCGTCCTCGGGCGAAAGGCCGATCGCGGGGTAGATCTTCACCCGATGCGGCTTGCCGAGCTTCTCCATCTCCGCGGCGAGCGCCTGGCCGGGCTCGGTCGAGTAATCGTTCGCGGCGTGGATGAAGAACGCGGAGGCCGCCATGTGATCGACGGCGCCGAGGAGGAGTGCGCGCAGCTCCGGCGAGCGCTTCCAGCTGTAGCCCGCCGGTGAGAACGCCACGGTCGCACGCAGCGTGCTGTCACGCTCGGCTGCCATCAACGCCAGCGAGGCGCCGAACGACACGCCGACGATCGCGACGCGACCGGGATCCACTTGCGGCTGCCTCCGCAGAGTGCGTAGGCCGGTGAGGAGGTCGTCCAGCTCGCCGTCCTCGAGCAATCGGACCTGGACCCAGTTGCGAGCCTCCTCGCCGTGATCGCGCTGCTCCCGATCCATGAGATCGCCGCTCGCTTCGCCATTGCCGGCCGAGAGGCCGTCGCCGCGCCGGAACAGATAGAGGAAGACGTAGCCGTGTCGGGCGAAGAGCGGGCCCATCCGCTCGGGATGGCGGTGATCCGGCCCCGCCGGACCCACGCCCGAGGCATGCCCGCTGCCATGGGCGAACAGCACGGCGGCATGCGGTCCCGCGCCCTGCGGCCGCCACAGCAAGCCGGTGAGGTGGAAGGCGCCGCTGCGCAGCGCCAGGGTATCAGGCCCGGCCGTGGACGCGTGGGCACGCGTGGCGCTCATCAGCGCTGCGACGCACGCCGCCGCCAGGGCGCGCTTCACGCCCTGGCCTTTACACGGCCCGACATGAATGCGCGCGCGCCGGCGACCCGATCACACCACCGCGACCTTCACCGAGTGGACGGGCGGAAGCGAATCGAACAGGCAGGTCCATTCCTCGCCGCCGTCGCGCCCGATCCAGAGCTGCCCGGTGGTCGTGCCGAAGTAGAGCGCGGGCGACTTGAGCTCGTCGACGTCCATGGCGTCACGCTGGATGGTGAAATAGCTCTGCTTCTTCGGCAGTCCGCGCGCGAGCCGGCGCCACGAGTCCCTCCGTCCTCGCTGCGCCACACCGCGGGAGCGCCGCCCGGGCAGGTGCGCGTCGCGGGCTCGAGCGGCATCACGTACACCACGTCGGGGTCGTCCGGATGCACGACGATCGGAAAGCCGAAGTCCGAGGGCAGGCCCTTGGCGATCGAGCGCCAGCTCTTGCCGTGGTCGTCGCTCCTCAGCACGCCGATGTCGGGGCGCCGCCCGCCCGGTCCGTCCCATTCGCCCCAGCCGCCGTGGTTCTGCATGTAGAGCCGGCCGGGAGCGTCCTTGTGCATCGCGATCTTGTGCACGCACTGGCCGAACTCCGGATACGGATCGGGCGTGAATCCCGCCCCGACGCCCCGGTTGGACGCGGTGAAGGTGGCGCCGCCGTCCTCGCTCAGGTAATGGCCGCCGGTCGATATGCCGAGATGGATGCGATCGCCGTCGCGGATGATGGTGTGCATGCAGAGCCCGCCGGCGCCTGGACTCCACTTGCGCGCGTGCTCGTGGTTGCTGATGCCGCCGACCATCTCCCAGGAGTCGCCGCCGTCGTCGCTCCGGAACAGCGAGGCGGGCTCCACGCCTGCCCACAGGTCCTTGCGACCGGCACCCGCCTCGAGCGACCAGATGTTGGCCAGCGCGCGACCGTCTTCCTTGGGAAACGCGGGCGCGGCCTTGGTCTCCTTGAAGGTCTTGCCCAGGTCGGTCGAGCGCAGCACCTTCATTCCGAAGAACGCGTTGCAGCTCGATGCGTAGAGCCGCGGCGTGCCGCGCGTGTCGATCAGCGTGGAGTACACGGCCACGCCGGACCCGAACGGTCCGCGCAGTGTGAACGTGCCCCGCGTCTTCGCCGCGTCGGCGACGAACAGGCCCCTGCGGGTCCCGATCATGAGCATCACTCGTTGCGACATGCTCGACCTCCAGAAACAGCGGGCAGAATGGTGAGGACGTCCCCCGGCTCGAGGGGCGTGTCGAGCGCCTGCCGGTCGCGGACGTTCGACGTGTTGACGAAGAGGTTGACGTGGCGGCGCACCGCGCCGGTCTCGTCGCACACGCTGCGATAGAGGCGCGGATGCCGCCGCTCGATCTCGCCGAGCGCGGCGCGCACATCCGCCGCATTCACGGTGAGCTCCGCGGCGCCTCCGCAATCGTCGCGGAGCACGCCGGGAACCTGGATCGTGATGGTCGTGGTCTTGGTCATGGAGTCGCGTGCGGTGGATCAGTGCCCGTGCGCCAGCAGACCGCCGAGGTAACCGGCGCTCAGCACCACGATCACCAGCGCGACGCCGATCACCCAGGCGAAGCGCCGTGTGCCGGGCCTGAGCAGCGACAATACCCACAAGGCCTGCAGCACTCCAATGGTGATTCCCTGCTTCTCGTGAAGCTCGGCGAGCCATTCCTTGGGCTTCCCCTCGAAGTGCTCCGCCGCCGCCTTGCCGGTGAAATAGGCGGGGATCACCGAGAGCGCCGCCGCCCACACCAGCCAGAACGCCACCGGCTCGAGCTCCGGCCGCTTGCGCGCCGCGATCACCATGACCGCGGCCACCAGGGTCAGCACGATCGGAAAGTGGATCAGCTTGTTGTGCAGATGGTCCGTGAGCGCCTGGGTGAACGGCGGCATTTGGTAGCGCTCGTGCGCGACCAGGCCGGGAGCGGCGACTCGCTCGGCTGAGCGCGCGCCAGGTGCGATTCCGGACAGCGCCAGCAGGGTCACAAACCCGACCATGAGCGCCGTCCTCACCCTTCGGCCTTCAACCCACCACCCGCCACCCGCTCGTGTGCCCGCTCGCTTTCGAGAGCCGGCTCGACGTGGACCACGACGTCGGATACTCCCGGCCAGCGCTGGCGCAGGCGTCCTTCCACGCGATGGCCCTGTGCGTGCGCGTCCGAGAGCGGCGTCGCGGGATCGACCAGGATGTGGAGATCCAGATGGATGTCGTCGGCCGGCCCGCGCGATCGCACGTTGTGCACCTCGAGCACGCCCGGCTCGGTCAGCGCCACGGTCTCGACCTCCACGGGGTCGAGCCGGCGCTCGTCCGAGAGGGTCGAGAGCGTGCCCTTCAGGATCCGCACCCCCGCGCGCACGATCAGCACCACGATCAGGCCCGCCGCGGCCACGTCGGCCCACCCCACGTGGAAGCGAATCGCGACGAAGCTCGCCAGCACCAGCAGGGTGGCGAACACGTCGCTGCCGGTGTGCGCAGCATCGGACTCGAGCAGCTCGCTCTGGAGCGCGCGCGCCGCGCGCGTCTCGTAGAAGACAACGAGCGCGTTGATCGCGAGTGTGGCGCCGATGACCCCGTAGCCCAGCAGATCCACGTCGGGGAACCGCGGATGGACCAGCCGCTCGAGCGTCGCCGCGCCGATCTCCCAGCAACCGAGGAACAGCATCATCGCCACGCCCATCGCGGCGAAGGTCTCGTACTTGCGATGTCCGTAGGGATGATTGTTGTCGGCGGGACGGCGCGCGACCCTCACCCCCACGAGACCCACCACGTTGGATGCCGCGTCCAGCAGCGAATGCACCCCGTCCGCCGTGATGGCGATGGCGCGCGACCGCTGTCCGTAGATCAATTGGCGAGCGCGACCACCAGATTGAGCCCGAGGACGATCCACATCACCCGTGCAATACTGGCGAGTCTCAGCGAGGCGCGATCTTTCAGGTTCATTACGTTCGAGCCGCAGCGGCCGGTCGCGGTTTCGTTTCCAAGTGGGACCAGGGAGGTGCGCCGAGGCTGCGGAGAATGCAAGCGGAGGGAGCGGAGATGAGAGTGCGTTTCTGGATCCTGTCGTTCGCCGTCGTGTGGTCGCTGGTGTCGTGTGCCTCCACGTCCAAGCGGACTCAGGTGTCGGGCAGCGACGTCTCGCAGCTCGTCGGGAAATGGTCCGGCGAATACCACGGGGCCTCCAGCGGCGCAGCGGCTTCGATCAGTTTCAAGCTCGAGGCCGGGGCCGACAGCGCTTCCGGCGAGAGTGCTGATGTTCACGCGACAACACGCCGAGCTCGCCAATCCCGACCGCCCGAACAGCGGGCCCACGCCGCCGCAGGGCCTGACCATCCGGTTCGTGAACGCGGCCAACGGCATGGTGAGCGGTCGCCTCGACCCCTACACCGACCCCGATTGCAGCTGCCAGGTCGAGACCGTCTTCGAGGGCCAGCTCCACGACGGCACCATCGCGGGTCACTACACCGCGCGGCGGAGCGGGACCACCACCATGACCGGCGACTGGAAGGTGACGCGGAAGAAGTAGCCGGGCCGCGGCTACCGGATCGCGACTCGTGCGTCCAGTACGACACACCCGCGGCCGGGCGGCAGCACCTTGATCGGATTGAGGTCCATCTCGGCGATCTCGGGAGGTCCTCGACGAGCTGCGAGATCCGGAGCAGCAGGATCTCGAGCGCCTCGAGATCGCCGGGTTCCGCGCCGCGGAAGCCCTCCAGGAGCTTGAAGCCAGCGGATCGCGCGCACCATCTCGTGGGCGTCACGGTCGGTGAGCGGATGGATGCGGAACGTCACGTCTCGCAGCAGCTCGACCTGCACGCCGCCGAGTCCGAACATGAGCAGCGGGCCGAGCTGCGGGTCGTGGCTCATTCCCACCACGGTCTCGACGCCTTCAGTCACCATCTGCTGCACCAGGGCGCCGTCCATCTCGTGCTCGTGGCCGGCCGCGGCCAAGCGGTCGCGCATCGCCTCGAAGGCGTGGCGCACGTCCGCCTCGTGCCGCAGGTCGAGCGCCACGCCGCCCACCTCCGACTTGTGGGTGAGAGTTCGCGACACCAGCTTGAGCGCGACCGGGAAGCCGAGCGTGTGGGCGATCGCGGCGGCCTGGTCGGCGGTCCGCGCCACCTCCATCCTGGGAAAGCGCACGCCGTAGGCTTCCAGCAGCTCGCGCACCGCCTCGGGCATGAGCCAGTGCGGTCCGTCGGCGGGCTCGTGGCTGCGCGCGGCCTCGATCACGGCGCGCGCCCGTTTCGCGTCGCAGTCGGCGAAGGTGTGCACCGTCCCTCCGGCGTCGCCCGCCACTTCGCATAGCGAACCACGCGCGCGAGGGCCATGGCCGCCGACTCCGGGAAAGCGTACGAAGGGATGTTCCCTCGCCGAGCGAGCGCAGCTCCTCGAGCTGGCCGTGCGATCCCATGAAGCAGGTCATCACCGGCTTGGCGATCCCGGCGTGGCCGTCTCCGCTCGCGCCCAGCGCCGCTCCCGCGACGATGGCGCGCGCGACCTCGACCGCATGCGTGACGATCGGCGGCACGAAGATGGCGAGCAGCGCGTCGATGTTGGGATCGAGGAGCACCAGCCGCACGGCGCGCTGATAGGACTCCGCGGTCGCCGAGGCGATCATGTCCACGGGATTGCGCGTGCTGGCCTCGGGCGGCAGGAAGGCGCGGAGCGCCGCGACCGTGCCCGGATCCAGCGACGGCAGGATGAGCCCGTGGCTCTCGCAAGCGTCGGAGGCCATGATGCCCGGTCCGCCGGCGTTGGTGACGATGCCCACGCGCGGACCGGCCGGCAGCGGCTGGCTGGCCAGCAGCATCGACGCGTCGAACAACTCCTCGATGGTGTCGGTCCGGATCACACCCGACTGCTGCATGAGCGCGCCGACCGCCGCCTCGGTTCCGGCGAGCGAGCCGGTGTGCGACGCCGCGGCGCGCGCGCCCGCGCTGGTGCGGCCGCTCTTGACGGCGATGATCGGCTTGCGCCGCCCCACGCGCCGCGCGATCTGGGTGAAGCGCCGCGGATTCCCGAACGACTCGAGGTAGAGCAGGATCACGTCGGTGCGGGGATCGTCCTCCCAGAACTCGAGCAGGTCGTTGCCCGAGACATCGGCCTTGTTGCCCACGCTGATGAAGTGGGAGATGCCGAGATTCAGGTCCTTGGCGTACTCGAGGATCGCGAGGCCGAGCGCGCCGCTCTGCGACGAGAAGGCGATGTTCCCGGGCGGCGGATACGACGGCGCGAAGGTGGCGTCGAGCCGCACCGACGGCTCGGTATTGAGCACGCCGAGACAGTTGGGACCGACCAGCCGCAGACGGTGGCGCCGTGCGCATTCGACCAGCGCCTGCTCGCGGGCCGCGCCCTCGGCGCCGGTCTCCTTGAAGCCGGCGCTGATCACGATTGCCGCCTGGACACCCTTGCGTCCGCATTGCTCCAGAACCGCGAGCGTGTAGGCGGCGGGAACGACGATGACCGCCAGGTCCACGGGTCCGGGAATGGCCTCGACGCTCGGGTAGGCGATCACCGACTGGACCACCCCGGCGTTGGGATTCACCGGGATCACCGCGCCCTGGAACTCGTGCGCGATCAGGTTGTGGAAGATCGCCCCGCCGATGGTGCCGCGGTCGCGCGAGGCGCCGATCACCGCCACCGAGCGGGGGCGGAACACCGCATCGAGCCCGTGGTGGCGAGCCGGGCTCACGCTTTCGGGCGCGATGGTGATGGATGAGGAAGGCTCACGTGATCCTCCGGACGGATTCGATCCGCCTGCAGTCCCCGAGGGGCGGTGACTCAGGCCCGCCAGCCCGGGATCATCGCGCAACCCAGAGGACTTTGCACGCGGGGCTGCGTCCCACCTTTCGGCTTGCTCTCGATCGGATTTGTGGTTTTATTCACGCTGCACGCAGCAGCGACATCGCACCACACGGCGGGATGGACGCACCTCCGGAGGCGCATGAGACTTCGCGGCTGGTTTGCGAGTTGCGCCTTGCTCGCATGCTGCGTGGTGATCCTCGCGACCGCCCCGCCGTCGTCGACCCAAACCGCGCCGAGCTTCATCGGGTCCGATGCGTGCCGCCAGTGCCATGAGGAGGAGTGGGCCTCCTATTCGAGCGGCGTCCACGGACACGCCGAGCGCGATTCGACCGTGCTCGGCGCGACCACCGGCTGCGAATCCTGCCACGGTCCGGGGTCGCTCCATGCCGAAGCCGCCGGCGACCGCTCGAACCCTGGGTTCGCGACCATCCGTATTTCAACACCGCGAGCCCGGTGGAGGTGTCGGCGACGTGCCGCCACTGCCACACCGCGGGCGAGCCCTTCTACTGGGAGCAGAGCACCCACGAGCGCCGCAACCCTCGTGCGTGAGCTGCCACAGCATCCATCACCCGCAGTCGGTCGGCGCTGCGAAGCTCCTCAAGTTCGCCGACATCAACCACCAGTGCCTGAGCTGCCACAAGCGACAAGCGGGCGGGATTGGCGCGCTCCGCGCACATGCCGCTCCGCGAGGGCGCGATGACCTGCGCGGACTGCCACAATCCGCACGGCACCAGCTCCGAGAAGCAGCTCCGCGCCGCCACGGTGAACGACCTGTGCACCAGCTGCCACGCGGACAAGCGCGGGCCGTTCCTGTGGGAGCACCCGCCGGTGCGCGAGAACTGTCTCAACTGCCATCAGCCTCACGGCTCGAACAACGACAAGGTGCTGGCCTCGCGCCGACCGTTCCTGTGCCAGCGCTGTCACATCACCACGCGCCATCCCAGCACGCTCTACGACAATCCGGATCTGGTGAGCAATCGCCTGTTCAACCGCTCCTGCACCAATTGCCACAGCCAGATCCACGGATCGAACCACCCTTCGGGGAAGACCTTCCTGAGGTAGGGAGCCGCCATGGTCCGATGGACTCGCCGTGTGGTGGGGGTGGGCGCGATGCTGGCGCTGCTCCACGCGCCGCAGCTTCGGCCGGCGGCGAGGTGATGTTTGGCTCGCAGTGGTGGACGCAGAGCGCGGTGGATGCCAAGTACCGCGAGTTCCGTGACGTGCCGCACGGCGCCGTCGTGCCGAGCTTCCTGCTGGGGGACACCCTCGCCGGCTCGATCCTCTACCTGCGCGGCGTGAACGCCTCCCAGAACGACCAGAGCACGCAGGCCGGCTGGATCAACGGCGCGCGCCTGCGCGTCGATCTGGGCTACGCGCAGATCCCGCACATTCTCAGCTACACCACCCGCACGCCGTACACCCAGTGGTCCCCCGGCGTTTTCCTGTTGCCCGACACGCTGCAGCGCACCAACCAGGACAATCCCGGCGCCTATCCCAGCACCCATGACCGACCTGCTCAACAACACGCCGCAGTTCCATCTCGGCTTCCGCACCGACATCGCGAGCGGGCGGCTCCAGTGCGCCCGACCACCGGCTGGCAGGTCGAGGTCACGGGCAGCCAGCGCAACCGCGCCGGCACCAAGGCGTGGGGCGCGCCGTTCGGGTTCAACAGCGCGATCGAGCTGGTGGAGCCGATCCAGCAGCGCACGTCCGACGGCGACGTGACCGCCACCTGCGCGCGAGCGCGCCTGCGCCTTCAGCTCGGCGGCGGCCTGTCGGGCTTCGAAAACCACGTGAGCACATTGTTCTGGGACAATCCCAAGCGTCTCACGGACCGCACGAGTCCCACGGCGTATACCAACGGCGACGGCAGCGCCGCTGGGCAGATGGACCTCTATCCCGACAACCGCGTGCGCGCGGCCGCGTGGCGCTCGGGCTCGATCTGCCACGCTCCTCGATGCTGTCGGCGACGATCGGACTGGCCCATTATTCGCAGAACGACGACTGGCTGCCGATGACGGTGAACAGCGCGATCCCGCAGTCGAGCCTGACTCGCTGCCGGGCCGGAGCACCGAGGGCAAGGCCAACCGCCTGACCGGCGACTACCGTCTCGTGTCGCGGCCGGCGCCCAAGCTCACCGCGACGCTGAGGCTGCACCACGACCGCTACGAGAACGACACCCCCGAGCACACCTTCAGTGGGCTGGTGCGGGTCGATCAGACCTTCGCGTCGGGTGCGATCACCAGCCCCGCCGCCGATTACGGCCAGCTGGTGTACGGGCTCGACGCCGACTACGACGTCACCCACCAGCTCGAAGCGTCGGTGGGTTCGCGGAGCAGCGGCGTCAGGATCGCACCGAGCGCGAGGTCGAGCGCGACGACGAGTCCAGTGCTCGGCGCGCGCCTGCGAATGCGGCCCGGAATGGGCTTGGAGCTGTTCGCGGACTACCGCCACGGCGACCGCACGCTCGACGAATTCCACGTCGACGAGTACAAGAAGAACGGCGATCCGGACAGCGCGCTGACCGAGCAGGCGGCGCTGCGCCGCTTCGACGTGGCGGATCGCGTGGGACCAGATCCACACCACGCTCTGCTCCCGGTCGGCGAGGCCGTGGTGGTGTCGGCGGGCTACACCTACCTCAACAACGACTACCCTTCGTCGACGCTGGGCTCACCCAGGAGCAGCGCCAGACCGTCGATCTCGACGTGAAGCTGGTCGCTCTCCGGAGCGCCTCGACGTGAGCGGCGGCGGGGGCTGGGAGCGCTACGACACCCATCAGACCTCGCGCGAGTCCGGCGCGACGCTCGCGGCCACCGACAGCGCGAACTGGACGGCGGCGCTCGCCGATCACAACCTGTTCGCCTACCTCAACGCGAGCTGGAGCGCCACCAGGCGGATGCGCTTCACCGGGTGGTACGAGCTGACCGACGCGCGCGGGACGTACGACCTCGACAACTTCTGCCCACACCGCGGTGGACCTTCCTGACACCAAGTACCGGCGCCAGGAAGCCAACGCCGAGGCACGCTGGGCGTGGATGTCGCACACCGAAGTCACCCTGCGCTACGTGTTCGAGCAGTACGACGTCACCGACTTCGGGGGCGAGAACGTCCCGTTCGTCTTCCCCGTCACCGGCGTCCAGCACGGCGATCTTCCTCGGCGACAGCTCGATGGATTACCGGGCGCACCGCGTCGCGCTCCTCGCGACTCGGCGCTTCTGACCCACGCCGCCCCGGTCGATTGGGGACCGTGACCGGTTGTGAGGGGCCGCGGGGTCGCTTAGCATGAGAGTGCTCTCGACCTCTTGACGGCGTTGGCGGGACGCCCGGAGGAGACTCCACATGAAAGCCGTGCCGAAGAGCTCGATGGTCTCGATGGGTGATGGCCGCAGCGCTCATGGCCTGCGTGATCGTGTCCCTGGCGCAGGCCGCCGCGCGCAGCGCTCAGGAGCGGATCGACAGCGGTCGTAAGATCTTCCTGTCGTCGTGCGCGATGTGCCACGGCAACAGTGGCAATGGCGACGGCCCGCCTCGAGCGAGTTGATCAAGGAGGCGGGAACCCCGCCCGCGCGGCTGAGCGATGCGTCCTGCCTCGCGGCGCGCTCGGGCGCGAAGGAGTGAAGCAGGTGGTGATCCAGGGCGGCGGGCACAAGAACCGCTCGAACCTGATGCCGGCGTGGGGAGACAAGCTCACGCCCACCCAGGCCGACGACGTCACCGAGTTCGTCATGACGCTGCCGAGCGCCAACCTCGGCGATCCCGCCGGCGACGCTCGACAAGTACCTCAAGACCCCGCCGGGCAAGGCCGAGGAAGGGCGCAAGCTGCTCGTCTACTACTGCTCGGGATGCCATGGATTGAGCGGGCAAGGCGACGGCATCTACGCCAAGACGCTTCGCGACCGCGACAAGGTGTGGCCGCGGAATCTCACCCAGACCAGCTACTTCTGCCAAGAAGACGGACCAGGACATCTTCATGGTCGTCTCGCTCGGCGGCGGTCACATGGGCAAGTCGACGATGATGCCGGGCTGGGACGTGACCTCACGCCCGAGCAGGTGAAGCACCTGGTGGCATACGTGCGGGTGCTCTCCAAGACGCCGTCCGGGCCGTGAGCTCGACGACCTCCTAGGGCCTTCGGGATCTCGCAGCGCGCCCCAGCGCGGATTCCACCGCCGCCCACAGCTCATCGGCGTCCACGGCGCCATCGGCGTAATAGAGCGGCTGGAGCTCGCGTGCCACGCCTCGACCTGAGCGTCGTGTCGGTCGCCACGAAGATGATCGGGGTCGTGGGCGCGAGGCGACGCACCAGCTGGAGCACGCCGAAATCGCTCCGGCACTCCCGGCGCAGCACCGCGACGATCGCGTCGGCGTGGTGCGTGCACACGCTGTCGAGGAGCGATTCGGCGTCCGCGCAACAGCTCGACCACGCGCCCTTCCACCTTCGAGCAGCCCCGCCAAGTTCACGCCTCCGGCGGGACAGCACTCGTAGACGACGATCCGTGCGCCCCCGTCCCGGTCAGCGATCTTGGCGCGATCGACGCTCTATCGTGGTTGTCCCTGCCCGGGGGTGGAGTCCGCGATCGGGTTTCCTCGAGCGACCGGCAGGTCGGGTCGAGGCTCTCCGTTGCCGCGGACTCGACACTCTGGACCCGGCAACAAGTGCCGATAGATTTCGCGGCAGCCGGGTCGGCTGACGCCGAGACAGAGGGGCGGGACCTCCATCGCTTCCGGTGGCTGCCGCTCGGCGGAGTGAATCTGCAACCCCTGTGCCCGGGGTCTCCACGCGGCGATTCGGGCCAAGCTTTGTTCGGCGTGAGAGTTGATGGGACTGACAACGTGTCGGGAGGAGATCGGCTCTGCCGCGCTGTCAGAGAAGCGTGCGCGACACTGCAGGGTTGTCAGACGTTTCTCGCGACGATCAGTCCTCGAGAACGGCGGGCTGCGCTTCTCCCTGGAGCTCCTTGAGCTTGCGGTAGAGGTTCCGCTCGCTGATGCCGAGAATCTTGGCCGCCTTCTGCCGGTGTCCCTTGCACTCCTCGAGGACGCGCTTGATGTAGCGCCGCTCCAGCTCCTCGAGCGTGGTGAGCTCGCCGTCTCCCGGCTGGGTCCGCAGAGAGGGCTCGAGCCGCACGCCCAGCGGCAGATGATCGGGCTGGATCAGGCCGCCGTCACACAGGATCAGCGCGCGCTCGATCACGTTCTCGAGCTCCCGCACGTTGCCGGGCCACGTGTAGCCGCGCAGCACCTCCATGGCTTCGGATGACACCCGCGCGGTGCGCTTGGCGATGATCGAGGAGTTGCGCACGAAGTGGTCGACCAGGAGCGGATGTCGTCGCGGCGCGTCGCGCAGCGGCGGAATCTGGACCGAGAAGACGTTGAGCCGGTAATAGAGGTCCTCGCGGAACTGCCCTTCCTTCATCATGGCCTCGAGCGAGCGATTGGTCGCGGCGATCATCCGCACGTCCACCTGGATGTCCGCCGTCCCGCCCACCCGGCGAAACGTGCCGTTCTCCAGCACCCGCAGCAGCTTGACCTGGAGCGCCGGGGTCATCTCGGCGATCTCGTCGAGGAAGATCGTGCCACGATCGGCCACCTCGAACAGGCCGTGCTTGAGACGGACGGCGCCGGTGTAGGCGCCCTTCTCGTGCCCGAACAGCTCGCTCTGCAGCAGGTTCTCGTGCAGCGAGGCGCAGTCCACCACCACGAACGGTTGCCGCGAGCGACCGCTATGGCGATGCACGGCACGCGCGACCAGCTCCTTGCCCACGCCGCTCTCGCCGCGGATCAGCACCGTGGAGTCGGTGTCGGCCACGCGGGTCACCATCTGCAGCAGCTCGCGGATCTTGGGTGACTCGCCGACGAAGCGGTCGCTCGCCGCCAGGCGATCGACGTCGCGACGCAGCGCGGTGTTGCCGCGCTCGAGGCTCTGGCGCTGCACCGCCTTCTCGAGCACCGCCTCGAGCTCGCCGAGCTTGCACGGCTTGGTGAGGAAGTCGTGCGCGCCCTCCTTCATGGCGCGGATCGCCTCCTGACCGTGCCGTAGCCGGTCAGCATCACCACCTCGGTCGAGGGCGAGCTCTCGCGAATCTCCGAGAGCAGGTCCAGACCGCTGCCGTCCGGGAGCCGCACGTCGAGCACGACCAGGTGATAGTTGCGGCGCGACAACATCTGCCGAGCCTCCTCGATGCTCGGGGCGCTCTCGACCGCGTACCCCGAACGGCTCAGCTCCTTGCCGGTCAGGCGACGGAAGGCTCCCTCGTCGTCCACCAGCAGCAGAGTGGTCTCAGACATCCGTTCCTCCAGGCCCGGCGAGCGGGCAGCTCGACGATGAACCGCGCGCCGTGGCCGCGATGGCTCTCCACGCGAATGGTGCCGCCGTGGCGGTGGACGATTCGATGAGTGATGGAAGCGCCGAGCCCGGTGCCCTTGCCGACGGGCTTGGTGGTGAAAGAACGGGTCCCAGATGCGATCCAGATAGTCGTCGGGAATGCCGGGACCGGTGTCCTGCACCGTCATCCGCACTCCCCGGCCGTGACCTCGGTCGTGATGGTGAGCGTCCCGCCGGACGTCATCGCCTGGACCGCGTTCATCATGAGGTTCATGCACATGCTGCGGATGCCCGAGTCACGCGCCCAGATGAGCGGAATCGCGGGATCGAGCCGCTCCACCACCTCGATAGTTCTGCCGCCGCGTCTGGAAACGCAGCAACGACAGCGTGTCGCTCACCGCCTGATTGAGGCTCACGCGCGTGGGCTTGGCGGAGATCGGCTGGGCGAGCAGCATGAGCTTGTCCACGGCGCCGCGGCAGCGCTACGATTTCCTGCTCGATCAGATCGATCAGCTCCTGGACCTCGGCGCGGTGGGCCGCAGCGGATTCCCGCGCGCCACCATGCGCGGAGATGCTCTCCACACCCGCCAGCATCGAGGCCAGCGGATTGTTGATCTCGTGCCCGACGCCGGCCGCGGGGATCGAGCGAGGCCAGCGCTCGTTGTGCGAGACCTGGGATTCGAGCTGCGCCCGCTCGGTGATGTCGCGCCAGATCTCCACCACGTGCGTCACCACACCCGCGCGATCGAAGATGGGCGTGAAGGTCGCCTCACCGCCGTGTCGAGCCGCTCTCGTCGGGCACGGTGCGCACCACGTGCACGGCTCGCTGCTCGAGGACCTGGCACGCCGCGCACCCGGTGCGCTGGCTGGGCGGCTTCCGGGCAGTGCAGCGCGTCGTGGCGGACGAACCCCGCACCCGGGCCTTCGAGGGTGCCGAACGCCTCGACGTAGCGACGGAGTTGGCCGCCACGACCTGCTGATTCCGATCCACGACCAGCACGGCATCCAGTGAGCGAATCGATCAACGCCGGGAGGATCGACCGGATCTGATCGAAGTCGAGGCGTAGGACCGGGTCACCCCGGCTCGAGCTCGGCTTCGACGGGGATGGACGCCATCGGCTTGTGGCATGCGGGCTGCGCCTTCGGCAGGGTGAGAGAGGCGCGACGACTGACAGGATGTCAGGATGTTGGTCGTCGCACAAGCTTGGGCTGGCAATCTGGCCTCCATCGGCGGATGTCGCCAGTTGGCCGTGATCAGGCGCATCTCTCCCCTCACTCGAACCTCTGAGCCTCGACCAGCATGATCGTCGGCACGGGGCGTGCCGCTCTTCTCGCCGACGTACTCGACGACAGGCTTGTGGAGCAAGGGGCGACGAGAGACGGTGATCGAGTCAGGGCTCGCAGGCCTGCCCTTCGAGGCTCGGCCGTCCGCCCGGGCTCCACCTTCGAACGAGAGTCCGTCCACGGCGATCACCGCGCCGTAGCGCTTGGTGGTGGCTCTTGGGCACGCGGCACGAGATACATGCCATGAGGTGTGGGTGTGTGCGGCCGATCGAGTAATAGACGTCGATCTTGTCCTCGACGTTCCAGGGCGGCGAGGGGGACGACGTCTACTTCCACGTCACCAGCCTGGAGCAGGACGACTGACATCGCGCACGGGCTTCGGCATCTTGTCGAAACGACGACGCCGCGCCTCGCCGTCCGCGGATAGAGGCGCGCGCTCGGCCTCTGCTACAGTGCTTGCCCCGGCATTCGGAGAGCATCGAGCATGAAGTGGCGGCTTTGGGTCGGATCCCTCGCGTTGGCGCTTCTGGGGCTCACCGACTGCGGCGGCGAGAAGACCTTCCCGGCGGTGCCCGACTGCTCAGGCACGCTGCTGGTGGGGGTATACGCGGATGATCTCCGCCGATACGGCCGACGCTCTATCTCTTCGATCTCCAGCAGTTCGGATATCACGCTCCCCCGGCCTCAACAGCACCACCCAGGCGGATCTCCACCCGAGCGTCACCCGTGACTTCCGCTTCGTGGCCTTCGAGCGGGTCGTGAGCCCGCTGAACCATGACGTCCTGGTCTACGATCGCTGCCAGGCGGCGCTGTTGCCGCAACCGGGGCCCAGCACGGGCGCCACGGAGCTCGACCGGCCTTCAGCGCCGACGGCACGCACCTCGCCTTCGTCCGCGACACGCCCGGGCGGCACGAGGTCCGCCTCTACGACGGCGCACGGCTCCAGCTCGTGCCGCTTCCGGGCAGCGCGGGCGCGGACTCCTACCTGGACGCGAACCCCCACCCCAACGTGGATGGAAGCCGGATCGTGCTCAGCTCGAATCGTTCCGGCGGCGACGGCGTCCCTGGTGTACGACGCGACCGGGGACCAGCCTGATGACGCTGCCCGACCTCGCCTCGCCGGGAAGCGACGTGGATCCCGCGATCAGTGCGGATGGGCGGCCTGAGTGATCTTCGTCCGATCGGCTCATCCCCGGCGACTACGATCTCTACCTCTACGATCTCCAGGCCCGCGCTTTCATCCCGGTGGCGCCCACCGTGAACACCACCAGCACGGAGCGCCAGCCCTGATCCAACCCGACGGCCCTGAGATCGTGTTCGCCTCCAATCGGACCGGAGGCCAGGTGGCTACGACCCACCTCTACCAGGCAGCAGCGCCCTGGTGAGCCGACATTCCAGCATCGAGTCCGGCGGACGACATCGAGCCGTGGATCGTCTGGCAATGACGGATCGCCCTGCTGCCTGGCCCGCGCGCCGTTGTCGCGGGTGGCGCGATCCTCCTGGCGGGGATGATTTCCGCCTGCTCAGCCGCTGCCGACGACGCTCACGAGCGGGCATGCGCCGCTGCTCGTGGCGTCCACGAGCAATCGGCCTCCGAGCCGGACTTTCCTCACCGACATCTACCTCTACGATCTCGAGAAGAGGCGGAGCGGCGGCCCAGCACCAGGGAGGAACAGCGTGTCGAACGAGGGCCCTGCGCGCTGTCCGCGGACGGCCACCACCTGGCGTTCCACACCGATCGCCTGCCGACCGGGACGCCGTGGCGCTCATCCTGACGTCTGACCTCACCACGCACGCTATCACCATTCCAGCAGTGGACCAATACGCTCTCGAGCCCGGCTCAATCCAGCGCTGTCGGGAGACGGTCGCTATCTCGCCACCCAGTACTCGCCTGGGCGGCGGCTTTCTCGATCTCTATGTGGCGGTCGAGGACCTGGTCGGCGACAGCCTGCTGCCCCCAGCCCAACCTCAACTTGCCCGGCTTCGCCTCCTTCGATCCGTCGTTGAGCGCGGATGGCAAGCTGGTCGTGTTCTCATCCAACCGCCCAGGAGTGGGTGGCTTCGGACAACTTCCTCTATTCGGTCCCGGGAGACAGTCTCATCCCGCTCCCGGGCTCAACTCGAACGGTAGCGACCTCGCACCTGACGCTCAGCGCGGACGGCCGGTAACATTGCCTTCCAGGTCGAACCGCGCGGGTGGAGTCGGAGTGATCGACGTGTACCTCTACGATCGGCAGCAGCAGAGCCTGGTGCCGCTCCCCGGCGCCAACACGACACTCGCCGACTTTCTCCCGGCGATCTCACCCGACGGCCGTTTCATCGCCTATACGACCGACTCGGATGGCGCGCGCGACGTCTGGGTCTGCGATGTCCAGGCTCGCCAGCGACTCGATCTGCCTGGCCTCAACGACCCCTACTTCTTCGACTACGGGCCGTCGCTCTCAAACCGCTGAGCCCTGACTCCCCGGACCTCCGGTCGGGCTGCCGAAGCGGGCCTCAATGCCGCTCTGCCACAAGCCATTAACGCGTTGCAATTATTTGGCTTGGATGCGCTTGCTGCACCCTTGTGCCGTGGCCACCAACCCCGTATGATTTGGCTCGTCTAAGAGGTATCGACGGCGTCTCGCGCGAGCTCTCCCGGAAGCGGCTCCAAGGTGAAACGCCCGGCCGAACGAAGGGTACTCGTGGCGCAGCTCAGCCATTCGCTCGCGATCTCGGCTCATCGATCCACGACTTCATCTTTCCTCGCGAGGCCCGCCTCGGTCGAGCGTGGAGAGCGTGCGAGCGAGAGCGGCGATTCGAGCCGTCGCAGCGCACCCGAGAATTTCCAGCGAGCCCGCTGACGGCATGTTTGCTGGACGGAATCGGCTCGAAGGCCGCGCGGCCGCATTCCGCGCGAATGAATTTCGTTCTTGATGCCACGACACGCATCGGTGGTATAAAGCACGGCACCGTTCGCGGTGATCGGCCTCTCATGCGAGCGGCAGGCACCTTCCCAATCACGCAGACGACTAGCTGTCGAGAGAAGTCGAAGCGGGCGAAGCCCAACCGGCTCCCGATTCCCCGCGCGGGCCGGCTCGGCGTCGCGACCATCAGGAAGGCTGCATCTCTTGCGAGGACCAGGGAGGTCCCCAATGACCCAGACACTCGACAAGACCATGTCCGCATCTCGCTCCAGCGCGCCTTCCGGCGCGGGACTCCGCGTGCCGCGACGCCATACCAAGCCCGGCGTGAACCCCCTCGACGAGGTGCGCTGGGACCGGCGTCGCACCGTGATCACCAATCCCGACGGATCGGTGGTCTTCCAGATGGACGACGTGGAGGTGCCCGCGGAGTGGTCCCAACTCGCCACCGACATCGTGGTGAGCAAGTACTTCCGTAAGGCAGGGTGCCTGGCACCGGGCACGAAGCGAGCGTCCGGCAGGTGGTCCACCGGCTCGCGCACAACATCCGCACGTGCGGGCGAGGCGCAGGGCGTCTACTTCGCCACCGTCGAGGACGCCGACGCGTTCGAGGCCGAGCTGTCCTACATGCTCGTGCACCAGATCGGCGCCTTCAATTCGCCGGTGTGGTTCAACTGCGGGCTCTTCCACGAGTACGGCATCACCGGCTCGGGCGGGAACTTCTACTTCGACCGCGACTCGCGCGCGGTCAAGGCGACCGCCGACTCCTACTCGCGGCCCCAGGTCTCCGCCTGCTTCATCCAGTCGATCGGCGACGACCTCATGTCCATCTTCGAGCTGGCGCAGCAACGAGGCGCGCGTCTTCAAGTTCGGCAGCGGCACCGGGCACCAACTTCTCGAAGCTGCGCGGCCGCATGGAGAAGCTCTCGGGCGGCGGCACGCTCGTCGGGCCTCATGAGCGTTCCTCGAGGTGCTCGACAAGGGCGCGGGCGCGACCAAGTCGGGCGGCACCACGCGCCGCGCGGCCAAGATGGTGGTGCTCGACATGGACCATCCCGAGATCCTCGACTTCATCCGCTGGAAGGTGCGCGAGGAGAAGAAGGTCGCGGCGCTGGTCGCGCGGCGGCTACTCCTCGGATTTCAACGGCGACGCCTACGGCACCGTGTCCGGCCAGAACTCGAACAACTCGGTGCGGGTCGCCGATCGCTTCATGGACGCGGTGGTGAGCGACGGCTCGTGGCAGACGACGCTGCGCACCACCGGCGAGGTGCACGAGACGCATCGCGCGCGCGAGCTGTGGCGCGAGATCGCCCAGGCCGCGTGGCAGTGCGCCGATCCCGGCGTCCAGTACGACGACACCATCCAGAAGTGGCACACCTGCAAGGCCACCGATCGCATCAACGCCACCAATCCCTGCAGCGAGTACGTCCATCTCGACGACACCGCGTGCAATCTGGCGTCGATCAACCTCATGAAGTTCCTGAAGGAGGACGGCAGCTTCGACGTCGAGGGCTACCGGCACGCCAACCGCGTGTTCTTCCTGGCGCAGGAGATCCTGGTCGGCTTCGCCTCCTATCCCGACCGAGAAGATCGCCGAGAATTCCTACAAGTTCCGTCCGCTGGGGCTGGGCTACGCCAACCTCGGCACGCTGCTCATGATGCAGGGGTTCCCGTACGACAGCGACGCCGCGCGCGCCTACGCAGCGTGCGTGACCGCGCATGATGACCGGCGAGGCCTACGCCTTGTCGGCCGAGATGCGCCTCGAGCGCCGGCGCGTTCGAGGGCTACGAGCTCAACCGTGACAGCATGCTGGACGTCATGCGGCTGCACCGCGAGTCGGCGCGCGCGATCGACGCCACGCTCGCCCCGCGCGAGATGCGCGCCGCGGCGATCGAGTGCTGGGACCGCGCGGTCGCGCTCGGCATGCTGCACGGCTATCGCAACTCGCAGGCCACCGTGCTGGCGCCGACCGGCACCATCGGTCTGCTCATGGACTGCGACACCACCGGCGTCGAGCCCGACTTCGCGCTGGTCAAGTTCAAGAAGCTGGCGGGCGGCGGCTACTTCAAGATCGTGAACCAGTCGGTGCCGGCGGCGCTCGAGCGACTCGGCTACGACGAGCCCGCGATCCAGAAGCATCGTGCGCTACGCGATCGGCACCGGGAGCTTCGAGGGAACGCCCCACGTCAACCGCGCCACGCTGCTCCAGCGCGGGCTCACCGGCTCCAGAGATCGATCGGCATCGAGCGGGTGCTGCCCAGCATGCTCGACATCCGCTTCGCGTTCGTCCGCGGCATGCTCAGCGACGAGACGCTCGATCGGCTCGAGCGTGATCGCCGGCCGAGCGCGAGAAGCCCGCTGTTCAACGCTCCTGCCCTTCCTGGGATTCACCGAGGCGCAGATCGAGGAGGCCAACGAGGCCATCTGCGGCTCGCTCACCGTCGAAGGCGCGCCGGGACTCAAGGCCGAGCACCTGCCGGTGTTCGATTGCGCCAACCGCTGCGGCCCGAAGGGCACGCGCTACATCGCCCCGATGGGCCACGTGCGCATGATGGGCGCGGTGCAGCCGTTCATCTCGGGCGCGATCAGCAAGACCGTGAACCTGCCCGCACGACGCCACCGTCGCAGGACGTCGAGCAGATCTACTTCGAGTCCTGGAAGCTCGGACTCAAGGCGGTCGCGCTCTACCGAGACGGCAGCAAGCTGTCCCAGCCGCTCGTCACCGGGAAGAAGGCCGCCGAGACCGGCGGCGACCACCCGTCGCCGCCCAAGCTGCACCGCCGCCGCCTGCCCAAGCGCCGCCACGGCTTCACGCAGGAAGCGCGCATCGCCGGGCACAAGGTGTTCCTGCGGACCGGCGAGTACGAGGACGGCACGCTGGGCGAGATCTTCATCGACATGCACAAGGAAGGCGCGGCGTTCCGCAGCATGATGAACTGCTTCGCCATCTCGGTCTCGATGGGCCTGCAGTACGGCGTGCCGCTCGAGGCACCTGGTGGACCAGTTCGTGCTTCACCCGCTTCGAGCCGGCCGGCCGCGTCGAGGGCCACGAGAACCTGCGGCCTGCACCTCGGTGATCGACTACGTGTTCCGCGCGCTCGGCGTCGAGTACCTGAACCGCACCGATCTCGCGCACATCGTGACCGAGGACATGCAGGGTCAGAACGCACCAACAAGCCCCACGCCACCGGGCATCCGGTGGGACGCGAGCATCGCCAGGGGAACGGTGGCAACGGCGGCACGGTCGCGGAGCCGCCGACCGCACACCTGCCCGGGAGCGCGATCCAGAGCACCCTGGCTCCCAACGAATTCCATGGGGACGGGCGCAGGACGCGCAGCTGTCCAAGTTCCCGGGTGACGCACCGGCATGCGACAACTGCGGGCACATCACCATGCGCAACGGCACCTCGCTACAAGTGCCTGAACTGCGGCACGTCCATGGGGTGCTCGTAGGGCAAGGTCGAGCGTCGCTCCTGACTCATGCCCGTCGCCGTGCTCTGCGACATCCACGGGAATCTACCGGCGCTGAGCGCCGTGCTGGCTGAAGTCGCCGAGGCGCGCGTCGATCGCATCGTGGTTGGCGGCGACATCGTGCCGGGGCCGATGCCGCGCCAAGCGCTCGATCGGCTCTGGCCACCGACGTGCCGGTGCAGTTCGTCCACGGCAACGGCGAGCGCTCGGCCCTCGCGCAGATATGGCGGTGCTGCAGGGCGCCCCGGTCACCTACTGGGGCACGACGTCCGGCAATCCGCTCCCCGAGAAAGACCTCGAGATCATGGAGGTGGACGGCGCTGCCAGCTCGGCCCCGACGACCAGCGGCTGTTCGCCAGCTGGCCGCGCACGTTGACATCTCGACATCAACGGGCTCGGCAAGGTGCTCGTCTGTCACGCCACGCCGCGCAGCCAGACCGAGGTCTTCACGCGCCTGACGCCCGAAGAGCGCGTTGCTTCCGCTCTACGAAGGCCTGAGCGTCGCGGTGGTGATCTGCGGCCATACCCACATGCCGTTCGATCGCCGCGTCGGATCGACGCGGGTCGTCAACCCCGGCAGCGTGGGCATGCCGTTCGGCGCGCCTGGCGCCTACTGGGCGCTGCTCGGCGCCGACGTCGAGCTCAGGCGCACGTCCCACGATCTCGACCAGGCGGTCGCCGCGATCCGCGCCACCTCGCATCCGTACGCGGAAGAACAGGCGCGGCAGATCCTGAATCCGCCCGCCGAGCGCGAGATGCTCGATCTCTTCGCGACCGCCGAGGTGCGCTAGCCGCCCGGCTCGGCCTGGAGAATTCGAAGAGAGTTTGCTTCCGCCCGCATCCGGATGGGTCACCATCGGTCTCGGTCCGCGACACCCATCCCATGACCCGCCCTGTTGATGCTCGGCGCCGTCTCGCCTGTCCGCCTTCGTCGGACTCTCGTCAGGCACACACGCGGCTGCCGCCGCTCGCGATGGCCTCGCCTCCGCCCGACCGGCTCTCCGCGCGCGACTCCGCATCCCACGATGCTGCAACGCTTCGCCTACGGACCACGCCCCGGCGAGGTCGAGGCAGATCGCCGAGCAAGGGCGCATGGCCTGCGCTCGAAGGTCAGCTCGCGCTCCAGGAGCGTGACGATCGCGTCCCGGCCGCGCGCGGAGAGAGCTACCGGGCGCTGGCGCTCGGATCGCGGAGTGGGCCACCACCTTCGTGGCCATGCGCGAGGCCACCCAGCGGCGCAGCAGCAGATGACGACCTCCGAGGCGACGCGAGCGTCAGGCCGGACTCGACCTTCTAAGGAAACCCGGAGCCAACGACAAGGGCGCGCGCCCCGATCGCATGCTCCCGAGCAGGCCGAGTTCCAGCGGCTCCTCGAGCAGGTCCACGGGCTGACCATGGTGCGCGCGGTGAGGGCCCAAGTGCAGCTCCGCGAGGTGATGACGGACTTCTGGTTCAACCACTTCAATGTGTATCTCGACAAGGGCCCTGAACGCTTCATGCTCGCGGACTACGTCGAGCACGTGATCCGGCCGCGCGTCCTCGGCCGCTTCTGAGATCTGCTGGTCGCCACCGCGCGGAGCCGGCGATGCTCTTCTATCCTCGACAACGTCGAGAGCGTCGCCCCGCCTGAGGAGCGTCCGGGAGGATTCGCCGGAGCCACCCCCTGCGCGCCAGCGCGGCATCAATGAGAATCTACGCGCGTGGAGCTCATGGAGCTCCACACGCTCGGCGTCGATGGCGGCTACACCCAGAAGGACGTCACCTGAGGTGGCGCGCATCCTGACCGGCTGGGGCATGACCCCGCCCCGCGAGGGCGCGGATTTCATGTTCCATCCGCGCCCGCACGACTACGGCGAGAAGATCGTCCTGGGCGTCACGTTCCCCGCGGGCCACGGAGAAGACGAAGGCCAGCGCCTGCTGCACACTGCTTGCGCGCCACCCGGCGACGGATCCGCCACGTCTGTCGCCAGCTTTGCGTTCGGTTCGTGGAGCGACGATCCACCGGATGGCTTGCATCGACGCTGCTGTCGCCGCATGGCAAAAGAGCGACGGCGATCTGCGTCAGGTGCTGCCGCGCGATCGTGCGTTCTCCCGACTTCTGGGATCCGGCCGTCGTGAACGCCCAAGGTCAAGACGCCGCTCGAGTTCGTGGTGAGCGCTGCCCGCGCGCTCGGACGCCGATCCGGATTCGACGCCCCGACTCGCGAACGCGGTCGCCAGGCTCGGCCAGCCGCTCTACCGCCACCACCCTCTCCCGCCGGATACCCCGAGCGGCAGAGCGGCAGTGGGTGAACAGCGGGGCGCTGCTGGCAGCGCATGAGCTTCGCGAGTCGCCCTCGCCGGGCGGGAATCACGAGGGCACCGACGTGGACTTGAACTGTGTCTTGGCTGCGGTCCCGGACCACGACGCGCTCGTCGACTCCGTGAACGAGGCGTGTGCTGGCCAGGACCATGACTCCCGAACACGCGCCGCGTGATCCTGGAGCAGATCGCCGACCTCTCCGATCCGCGTCGCGCGCGGGCGCTGGCCATCGGCCTCGCGCTCGGCAGCCCGGAGTTCCAGCGGCAATGACGCGCCGGACGCCCGGATCGCGGAGCGGAGGGATCCGCGAAGCTCTCAACGTCGGGCATTCCTGCGGGCCGGTGGGCTCGCGATGGTGAGCGCACGGGATGGACCCGCTGTTCCTCGCACGCGCCGTGTTCGCCGACCGCTCGAGCCGCAAAGCTCACCCGGATCGGGTGCTGGTGTGTCTGTTCCAGCGTGGCGCCGTGGACGGCCTGAGCATGATCGTGCCGCACGGTGACCCGATCTACTACCGGGAGCGGCCGACCATCGCCGATTCCGCGCGAGCGAGGTGATCGATCTCGATGGCGCCTTCGGACTCCATCCCGCGCTCGCTCCGCTCGCTACGCCGCTGTGGGACGCAGGCATCTTCGCGCCGATCCACGGAGTGGGTTCGCCCGATCCCGCACTGCAGCCACTTCGACGCGCAGGACTAGCATGGAGAGCGGCACGCCCGGAGTGAAAGCCACGAGCTGACGGCTGGCTGAATCGCTACTGCCAGCATCTGGCGCGAGCACGAGGAGACGCCGTTCGCGCGCGGTCTCGTTCGGACCCGAGCTGCCGCGCATCCTCGCCGGGAGGCGCCCGAGTCTCGCCATCAGGGACTTGCGCGCCTTTGGTCTGAAGGCGCCGAACGACGCGGCGCGTGACCGCCCTGACGCACGTGCCTTCGAGGAGCTCTATCAGGCGCCCCCACGGCGCTGCTCGCGTCCTCGGCGAGCGAAGGCTTCGAGGCGGTCCGCACGCTCCAGCGCATTCGTCCCGACCAGTACCAGCCGGAGCACGGGGCGGCGTATCCCAACGGCCAGGTTCTGGCCAGGGGCTGCTGCAGATCGCCCAGTCTCATCAAGGCGAAGGTCGGGCTCGAGATCGCGTTCGCCGACGTCAGCGGCTGGGACACGCACGTCAATCAGGGCGCGGCGCAAGGGCAGCTCGCCGGGCGCATCTGGCGAGTTCGCGGGCGCGCTCGCAGCGTTCGCATCAGGACCTGGGCGATCGCATGAGCGACGTGGTCGTGGTCACGTGCTCCGAGTTCGGACGCACCTATCGCCGAGAACGGCACCGCGTGGAACCGATCACGGACACGCGACCGCGATGATGGTGCTCGGCAGGCTCGGTACTGGGCGGCAAGGTGCTTGGCCGCTGGCCTGAGCTCGATCCCCGCCACCCGCTTCGAGGGCCGCGACGTCGCGGTGACCACGGACTTCCGCGACCTGTTCGGGAGCTGCTGGCGCGCCACCTCAGAGCGACCTCGTTGGATGCGGTGTTCCCGGGGCACGCGATCGACCCCTCACGCTTCCTAGCACGCTGCGCGGCTAGACCGCACGCATTCCCAGGCCGGCGGCTGTAGCGACCGCGGTTCAAACGGCGAGGCGGGGCCGCGTGGCCCCGCCCCGGCGCAGCTCGCCGAAGCTCCGAGACTCAGGGCTTCAGCATGAGCACCTTCAGAGTCTGATCACCGTTCGCCGGTCCTGAGTCGCACGAAGCACAGATTGCTTCCGCGCGGCTCCGTGCCGATCCCATCGCACGATGTGCGTCCCCGCCACCATCGGTCCATCGTCACCAGCCGGTTCAACGGTCCGCCCCGGCGAGGTCGAACACGCTCAGCTCCACCGGGCCGCCCTTCAGCAGCGAAGTGGAAGTCCAGCGACGCCGCGCGCCGATGATTGGTGACACGGAAGTCCACCTTCGCTTCCGACCGGGCATATTCGATGTTCTGGGTCGAGAGCGGAATCATCCGGCCTGCACCTGCTGGCCGTTGTTGATCCTGTCGCAGATGGTGATCGCCTTCGAGTAATCGCCGGATGGATTGTCGATCAGGTTGTCGCTGTAGGTGATCGCCTGCGACACACCAGTCGCGCCATCCGCGCTGATCACCCGAGGTCTGCGAGATCTGGCCCGCGGCGACGTTCACGCAGCAACGCCATGAGCTGCTGTTTGGCGCTTCATGATCATCGCCACCGACACCCTGCGAGATTCAGCAGGTTCCTCGCGACCTCCAGATTGCACCCCGTTGGGCCCAGCGGCTGATAGACGATCACCTGGTTGATCAGGTTGTTGTTGAAGTGTGCGGCGATCAGAGTCCAGGAAGGAGCACAGCGCATCGGATGTGTAGTCCCCGTGCCCGTTGCCGCCGGTCGCCACGCCGAACTCGGCTGCTTCCAGTAGCCCATCGCGCGGGGTGTACCGCGTTGGCCGTGAGGCAGCTCAGGGCGAAGTCCACGGCCCCGGAGTTCCTGGTCCGCGGGAATCTCGACCGCCGCCGCGCATACCCGATCCGGTGCCACGACCGTGATCGTGTAGCTGACTGTCCGAGCACAGGCCCACCAGCGAGTAGGCGCCCGCGTCGCATCGGTCGCTGCCGTGCTCACCAGGCTTGCCGCTATCGACCTGATAGGCGTCGACGGTGAAGCGCCGAGCAATCCGGTGTTCGGCGCCGGGCAGTTGGCGAGGACGCGACCGTTCAAGCCGAACGTGGTCGAGCTACAGGGTCCCGTGCGTCAGCAGGTCACCGGACGCGAAGATCCGCTGCCGTAGAGCCGCTGTGGGGAAACGCGCGACCATCTTCCCAGGCGGCAATCAGCGCCACCGGCGCCGTCGAGACGTCGCGGCAGCAATCATCGCTGCATCGCCCGGCGCGGTGGAGACCGGGGCGCCGCCCACCGGGCGGCCTGATGGGTCAACCGCATGAACGGAAAGTCTTGACGTGTTGCGCGAACACGTCGGTACCGCTGGTCGAAGCGTTCCGCCCATCGCTCCCACGCACCAGGATCGCCCCGCTGGTCTCCGTCGCTCACGGCCACTGGCTCACCGAACGTCGTCGGCGCAAGAGCCCAAGACGTCGAAGGCACATCGACGGTACCATCCGACCGGCGCGCGGCGCCCGCGGACGTGCTGGAGCAGACCCGCCCGCGCGTTGGTTCGATCCAGGTGGCGATCGCGCCACCGACGCCATCGAGCCAAGATACGACCGGCTCCCTCCTGGTCGCCAGCGGCGCGCCGCCGCATGGGCCGCCCGCCGGTGCGGGCCAGCCAGCGCAACCACGGCACCCGAGTGACGCCAGGGTGCTGCGCGTAGACGTCTGAACCGGTGACAGCCAAATTGCGACCATCTCCCCAATACGTAGATGAAACACTCCAGTACCGTGCACCATCGTTGGGACGATGGGATTGCTCTGGGCCCCAGACGACACAACCCGACGCCGGGAACACGAAGAAGAACCCGCCATCACCCGAGCCGAGCAACCTCTCCCTACCGGGGGCAGTAAGCTCGCCGGCACTCCACCCGATGCCCACGGTGCAGCGCGACCAGAAGTGCAGCCACTCGCTGCGCGCGCAAGGTACGTTGATCACCGCGGTAGCGAGGCGTCGAGGGGTCGTCCCGGGCGACGAAACACTGGCTCCGCCCGCCCCGTCGGAGACGAGACCCTCGGATTGGGGTGGTATTGCCGGAGTCCACCCCGCCGGTGAGCAAGATTCCATTTCCAGTAAGTGCCAGTAAAGCAGGGTCGACCCCGCTGCTCAGCAGGTGATGAATGCAATGCGCGTTTGTTGCGCCCGGAAATCAGACCAGGACGACGTATCGCCCCATGAGCCCTCCTGTCGGGCGTGATCTGCGGGAGGAAAACTGCCAGTCGTAGCTCACCGCACAGCCCATCTCGGCGGCCACAATGCGCCCAGTCCACGAGTCGTTGGCGTAGCGTGCTGGGCGGTCGGTGGTGCGCGCCATGCCTCGCGGTCCAGGCCACGGAGAATGCGCCTCCGGATCCGTCCGAGGTGGCCGCCACCTGGGCCTGGTCGCACCCGCAGGGGCCTGCCGGCAGCAAGCGGAACGCCGTCTCACCGGCCAGAGCCAGGTCGATGGTGCCAGTGCTGCGCAGCATTGCGTGCTGCGGCGTAGATGTCGGTGCCCGTGACGGCGGCGCTCCGATCATCCGATCAGACCAGATTATCGCGCCGCTGGCTCCACAACGACCGAGACTCCAACGGAGCCTTCAGCAGCCGTGACATGGAACGCTGGTGGTGTGAACCCGGACAAGCGAGGCCACCCCCGGCCAGACGCGCTGGGAAGTGATGAGTGCAGCCGCCGACGTGGTCATGGCTCCTAAGGTGTGAAGACATGCGCTTCGTCGCCGCGTTTGTCCGCTTAGCATACCCGATATCGTTTCCAGCCGTGCAGGTTTCTCCTTCTTTCGCCATCGATAACACTCGTACCGCTGGCGCACGCGACAGACGATTTCCAGACAGGACTCATGGGCCTGGAGTGGCGAAACCTGGTCTGGGTCTTAATTCTGCGGCTGATCCCCTTTATTATATTCTTCTCCCTTCCCGATTATGACGGGGATCAAAAATGTAAAACCTCCGTCGCGGTCGTATGGGTGTGGTGTCAGCCCGCAACGGAGGCAACTTCCGTATCGAGGAGATCGTAAGCTTAATCATCGGGAAAGCTCGGCGTTTGGTGCGGGTGCACCTTCGCATTTCGGCAAACCAGAATCTCGAATGAGCAGCAGACTCTGCAATGACACCATGGTGCGTAGTCAGAACCGAATCGGAAGCCCCGGCTCCGTCCGGCAAGCCATGATCTGAGTTTGAACTCAGGATCGGCTGGAGCTGCTGATCCATGCTCCCGGTTTGCAGGCGGTGTGTGCGTGGAAATGAAAATCCTGCTCTTACTAAGATTTTGATACACCGTTGCAAAGTCGTTTCTGACCGCGACACCGGGCCTTAGATGAATGAGTGATCGCTCCTTTTAGGGGCTGATGTCCTGGCGTGGACCCGGAACGCAAGTCCCGGTTCCCGGATCGGCTCGCAGACGGCGATATTGCAGCATGCAATGAGGCGCCCAGGGGCAAACACATGGTGTGACCTCTACGCATGAGGAGGTTTGAGACGCCTTCGGGTCCGCACCTTCATGCCCTTTCTCCGCTCTATGTCCGCAATTCTTCGAGCCGGAAAATGACGCTCCCCACCTTGGCGGTGTCCTTTCATGGTCCGTTTCAGGTAAGTCCGGCGCGCCGCCAACTCCGGTCATTCTGGAATGATCAATAACCAGTGACGCCGTTCGTGCTGGCTCAAAATTGACGCCGCGTTGTGAGATCATAGGTGCGTCGCAACCCGGCGGCTGACGGCGGAAGTGGCAGCAACTGGAACGCCATCATTCTCCAGATGATGCGCCCAGGCAAAAGGAACTTCTGGTGGCGGAGAAGCACGTGTCGGAACGGGATTGATGCTTTCAAAGCCGAGAACCGAACCGTCGCCGCAAGCTCTTGCGCCTTCTGGCAGTAATCCGCGTGACCTGCACGCGGTGATCGCTCTGCCCAGTTGAGAGGGCGCTCATCCGCGCCGTGAGTCACGACGGATTCCGCAGTCGACACCCGCGCGTCCACCAGAACAGCAGCTCGCGATTGCGCGCCGGACCCGGCACCCACCTTCACCCTCGGGTTACCGCAGATCCTGATCCTGACGTGCCCCGATGGCAGCGGCGGTGGTGGTGGAACCGTCCACCGTGGACTGCCGCGCGTGCGTGAGTTACTCGTCTCTTGATACGTCCGCCATGCCGGACTCCAGATAGCCCCTCGCCGTTGAACGAGACCAGGTAGGATCCACCGCGCTTGACGGCGGCGATCATACCCCCGGCGAGCGCACAGGCCAATGATCGTGCCCTGACACATCGAACGCAGGCTCCCGCGCTCGCATCGTCCATCCGCTTTTCCATCGCGATCCCGTAGGACCCTCTTTGGCTTCATATCCCGGCGCGCACCAAAGCGATACCCCATACGGAGGTGGAAGTTGCCGAGATAGGAATGCTGTCATGGGGCGGATCCAGGTGTGCAGGCTGGCAGAGACTCCGCCAGCGCTACGCGCTGCGCTGCGTCGATACGCTGGTTCGAGGTGCGCTAAAGCCATCCGGAAAAGCCCTGGCATACCGGCACCGCAGGCCGCAATGGCGCCAGGGAGACAAAGTGCCCAGCGCTTGAGGTGTCGCGCCATCTGGCCGGTCGTAGAACTGGACGCCGTGACCGGACGCGCCTCCATCAGGCTCACCAGCGCATACCGCCTGAGCCCCGGCTCGGCACCAGCGCCGCAGCGCTCTGCGACGCATCGACGCGCGCGCTGCTTCCCAGCCAGGTGGTAGCGGCGCGAGCGCACGCGAAAGTCTCGGGCGGAACCAGCCCGCCCCGCTTCCCGGCAACGCGTCCAGCTCCGTGATCACCATCAAAGCCGTCGGCGTGATCGCCACGGCTGCGTCAGCTCCGTACGTCGCAATGGCCAGTCGCCAGCAATGCGGCATACGCGTTGTGATCGCTTGGCGTGTGCACGGTGAGCTCCCCAGGCGTTTTGAACGCCTGAGTTGGGGATGCGCGCCGTGCCGGAGAATCGTGGGCTGAGCACGCGGATGCTCTCGAGCGGCTCGATCAGCCTCGTGGAGGAGCCGCCGCGCGGCAGGACAGTTTCAAGCTGAGGTATCACTTGATCATCGATCCTTCCCGGAAGTGGAGTGGCTCCATGCCGCACGCAGCCACCAGCACACCGCCTGCGTCACCAGCGGAGAGCGGATCGCCCTCGATCAGTCCGCCGCGTGAGATCGATCCGGAACCGATCCTTCCATCGCGCCGGGCTCGGGGGCGAGGTGGTAGACGCGCCTTCCGGTGACACCTTTGGCCACCAGTTGCCGCTTCGACTGCCTCACCGCCTCGTCCATTCGCGCAGGCTCCAGTACTCTCAGCGGTCTGGCGCACATGAGGCGGTGAGCGCGTGTTCCTGGATCGCGGCGCTTCAGCGCCAGCGCCGTCATCGATCACGATTCCCGCGGAGGCTTCGCCTTGTAGAGTGGGATGCTTCGGGATCCGCCAGATCGTCGCCGGCCGCCCGCGGCTTGACCAGCTCTCTTCGCGTCAGCACATGTAAATCAAACGCTTGCTAT
>ERZ1370068.9922-contig-8665_pt1 | contig 118819 bp, 130 predicted proteins | sample MGYA00561227_ERZ1370068 | MGnify/ENA primary metagenome ERZ1370068 (study PRJEB38410, sample SAMEA6850437) | metagenome | study: Metagenomic assessment of the ecological functions of the soil: analysis of the soil microbiota associated with the...
GATAGCCACTTCGTTCAGTTACGTATTGCTTAATTGCCGCCGGGCTCCCTCCTGGTGGACCACCCGGCGATGCGCCCCACCTGGGCCCTGATCGAGCGGGCGTTCTCCTACGCCTGGACGCCAGCGGATCCTCGGATGGACGCTCTCCAGGCCGCATGTGGCCCGGATCGTGGAGGCGGCGGCCGAGGCGCACGCGGACGACGCCGCGACGTTCGATCAGGTGCGGGAAGTCGCCGGGGCCGGGTCCGCGATGCGCCGCCGGCCGGGGATCGCCCGGTGCCCGACCGGCCACGCCCCCGCGGCTGACCGAGCCGTGGTTCTGCTGAGCGGAGCCCACCGAGGGCCAGTTGGCCCTCGCGGTCAGCCGGTGGGGAGCGCGCTCTGACCGACGCCACCGGTCCGCCGGTGGGGTAGAATGGTCTCGACCCAGGACCCGCGGTCCGGATCGGCTGGGCATGCTCGCGAGGGAGGATACGCGATGTCGGAAGAAGCGGTCGGCCTCAAAGACAAGTGCAGGAGCTGCTCGACACCGCGATCAACCCGGCGGTCGCCGGCCACGGCGGCTTCATCGAGCTGATCGACGTCAAGGACTCGACGGTCTACATCCGGATGTCGGGCGGCTGCCAGGGCTGCGGCGCGGCCGGACGTGACGCTGAAGGCCGGCATCGAGCGGATGATCTTCGAGGAGCTCCCCGAGGTCACCGAGGTCCTGGACACGACGGACCACGCCTCGGGCTCGAACCCTACTACGCCCCCTCGAAGGCCTGACCCTGCCACGCTGCGGCCGCCCGGGATCCTCGCCGGGCGGCCGATCGGCGAGCCGGCGCACCTCCTGACGGAGTTCCGCATGCTGCGCGTGCTGCTCCTGATTCCGACCGCACCTACCGGACGGAGGACTTCGTCGCCGCCGGCGAAGCTGGACGTCGGATGGTGGTGGCCTCGGAGCGGCCGAACGTGCTGGAGGCCGCGCTGCCGGACAGCCTCCTCACGCTGGACTTCGCGGGACCCGGTCAAGGCGGCGCGGACCGTCGCGGAGTTCGCGCGGCGCCACCGCGGTCGACGCCGTGGTTCCCGTCGACGATCGCACCACGGTGGTGGGGGCCGCCATCGCGGAGCGCCTCGGCCTCCGATCGAGCTCGGTCGAGGCCGTGTCCGACGCACGCGGAACAAGCACCGGATGCGCGAGGCGTTCGCCCGGGCGGGCGTGCGCTCCCCGCGGTTCACGCTCCTCGGCGTCGCCGACGATCCCGAGGCGGCGGCCGGAGCGCGCGACGTACCCGTGCGTGCTCAAGCCGACGATCCTCGCCGGCAGCCGTGGCGTGATCCGGGCCGACGATCCGCGCGCGTTCGTCGCCGCGTTCCGGCGGATCGCGGCGATCCTCGGAGAGCCGGACATCGGCGGGGCTCGGCGAAGGACGGGAAGAGGTGCTGGTCGAGGACTTCATCCCCGGACGCGAGGTCGCCCTGGAGGGGCTCCTCGTCGAGCGGCGAGCTGCACGTCCTGGCGCTGTTCGACAAGCCCGACCCGCTCGACGGACCGCTACTTCGAGGAGACGATCTACGTGACGCCCTCGCGGCTGCCGCCCGACGTGCAGGCGGCGATCGCGCGCCGAGGCGCGCTGGGCGGCGCCGGGCGCTCGGGCTCACCGAGGGGCCGATCCACGCCGAGCTGCGGGTGAACGAGCAGGGACCGTGGGTGGTCGAGGTGGCCGCCCGCACGATCGGCGGCCTCTGCTCGCGGACGCTCCGCTTCGGCGCCGGGCATCTCGCTGGAGGAGCTCGTCATCCGCCACGCGCTCGGGATCGAGCTCGACTCGCTCGAGCGGGAGCGCCGGCCCGCCGGCGTCATGATGATCCCGATCCCGCGCGGCGGAGTGCTCCAGGCGGTGCAGGGCCGCGAGGCGGCGCTCGCCGTGCCGGGGATCGAGGACGTGACGATCAGCGCCCATGCCGGCCAGGAGCTGGTCCCGCTGCCCGAGGGCTCGCGATACCTCGGCTTCATCCTCGCCCGCGCGGCATCGCCCGAGGCGGTCGAGGCTGCGCTGCGTCCGCTCCACGAGCGGCTCGACATTCGACGTCGACCCGGCCGGCTCGGCCCGGCCGGCCGGCGCTCGCCTCGCCAGCCGACTCCACGGAGGAGCCCTGCGCGTGAAGCTCGTCATCCATCCTCCCGTCGAGCCGGAGCGCCTCGCGAAGATCGTCGGAAGCGGCCGGCTCCATGACCGTCGTCAACGCCCAGGACGAGGCGAGGCGCGCGCGTGCGATCGCCGACGCCGACGCCTTCTTCGGCAAGCTCACGCCCGACCTCCTCGCGTCCGCGCGGCGACTCCGCTGGGTGCAGGCGCCCACGGCGAGCCTCGAGCACTACATGTTCCCGGCGCTCGTGGAGCACCCGTGCGCGCTGACCAACATGCGCGGGCTCTACTCCGGACGTGATCGCCGACCACGTCTTCGGATACGTCCTCTGCTTCGCCCGGAACTTCCACGTCTACATCCGGAACCAGCTCGAGGCCCGGTGGGCGCCGGTCGGTGGAAAGGCCGCAGAGCGCCCGCGCCGGCCGTCGGCCGCTCGGCCGCCGGACGGAGGACGAGCCGGCAAGGCGGGAGCAGTCGGGGTTCGTCACGGGCCCCGCGCACATCAGCGCCGTCGACCGCTCCACATGCACCTGGCGGACGCCACGCTCGGCGTGATCGGGCTCGGCCAGATCGGCTCCGAGATCGCCCGGCGCGGGCTCGCGTTCGGGATGCGGGTCCTCGCCGTGGATCCGGTGCAGACGGCGGCTCCGCCCGGCGTGGCGGCCGCTCTGGCGCCTGGACCGGCTGCCTGACCTCCTCCGCGAGAGCGACTTCGTGGTGATCGCCGCGCCGCACACGCCGGAGACGGTGAAGCTCTTCCGGCGGGCGCAGTTCCGGCAGATGAAACCGACGCGCCTACCTGATCAACATCGGGCGCGGGGCCGATCGTCGACCTGGGGACCTCGTCGCCGCGCTGCGGGCGGCCGAGATCGGCGGCGCCGGGCTCGACGTCTGCGAGACCGAGCCCCTGCCGTCCGGACCACCCGCTGTGGACGATGCCGAACGTCATCCTGACGCCGCACGTCGCCGGCAACTCGCCGCGGATCGCCGAGCGCCACCTCGCCGTCGCTCCTCGACAACGTGCGGCGCTTCGCGCGCGGCGAGCCGCTCACGACCGTCGTCGACAAGCGCCGCTGGTTCTGACGGAGGCGGCGTCGACTTTCCGGCGACTCGGGTCAAGGTCTGGATCCGTTCGAAGTCAGGCCCCGGCGCCGGTGTGAATCGCGAGGGCGGCGCGGAGCGCCTGACTCGATCGCGCCCTGGATCAGGCGTGGGCGAGCGAGGCGTGCCTCGCCCGCGAAGTGGATCCGCCCCTCGGGCGCGACGATCGCGTCGTAGAGGCGCGTCTGCTGGCCCGGGTCGAAGAGCGCGAACGCCCCGCCCGCGAACTCGTCGTGGTGCCACATGTAGGAGGTGCCCACCTCGAACTCCTGCGGTCACCTGCGGGTGGATGAGCGCGACGTTCTCGAGCGCCTGGGCGATCCGGTCGCTCGGCGTCGAGCGAGCCCCAGCGCTGCGCGTCCTCCGACCACGTGTAGCTCGCCAGCAGCACGCCCCGGCCCGTCTCGCGGCTGTGGTCCGGGGTAGTAGAGGGCGCGGATCGGCAGGTCCGTCGCCGTGCCCCCGCCCAGGATGCCGTCGTCCTCCTCCCAGAAACGCCGGCGGCACTGCAGGAGGATCTTCGCCGAGGCGTCGTAGTGGAGCTGCCGGATGGCCCGCTGCTTGGCGGGGAGAACGGCTGAGGACCTCGACGTGCCGGAGGACGGCGAAGGGCACCGTGACGAGGACGTGGTCGCCGGTCTCCGGAAGCGGCCCGCCGAGGTCTGGTAGTGCACGGTTGCCGAGCGCTCGTCCTGATCGAGGGCGATCATCTTCAGCGCCGAAGCGGATGCGGGACCGGAGGCCGGGGACGAAGGCGGCCGGCAGCCGGTCCATCCCGCCCTCGATCTCGACGAGGTCGGCGTAGCACCGCGTGACCTCCTCCCGGAGGAGCTCGAGGAAGGAGGAGTTCATGAGGGCCTCCTGGAACTGGAGCAGGCCGAAGGCCTCGATCGCCGCCTCGGACCAGCGGCACTGCTCGAGGAACTCGAGAGTGGAGCAGTGGTCCCACTCCTTCACGATGGCTCGCCCAGGCGGCATCGCCCTCGCGCGCGACCTGATCGGTGAACCTGGCGATCGCCTCCGTCCCAGAGCGCGTCCACGGTGCGCCCGCACTCACCATCCGGCGAGCGCGAACGGGAGACACGCCGGGTTCGCCTGCACCTCGCCGGCCCGCCATCGTTGCCCCCGAGGTAGCACGTAGGCCTGCGGGTTGTTCATGGTGAAGGGGCGTCAGCCCGAGCCTGAAACGCTCGCAGTAGGTGAGCGTGAGGTCGTGAGTCCGCGGGATCCGCATGGCGCCCACCTCGGCGTAGAGCCCGTCGGTGAACGGCTCGCGCAGCGCTGTGGACGCGCCCGCCACGCGCGCCCGGGCCTCGAGCACGATCGGGTCGTGGCCCGGCCCGCGCGAGCTCCCAGGCGGCCACCAGCCCCGCCATGCCCGCGCCGACGATCACCACCCGCTTCGCCGGGCGCCCTTCGCGCCGCGGCAAGCCGTGCCGCGCGATCCCGAGCAACGCCTCGTGCGCCTCCGATCCGGATGCCCATCCGGTCCTCCCCGCGCCGCGCGTGGCGACGGCGCTATAATCCGCCTGCGGAAGCAATACCGCGCCGGAGGGAGCGCCATGAAGGGCGTCACGCTGCCGACCGAGACCGTCTTCGTGATGGAGATGTCGCCGATCAAGTTCGGCCTCGGCGCGACCGAGGAGATCGGCTTCGACGCGCGCGCGCCTCGGCCTCCGGAAGGTCCTGATCGTCACCGACCCCGGCCTCGCGGCGCTCGGGCTGCCGGGCGCGTCCGCGCGCTGCTCGACGAGCAGGGCGTCAAGGCGCGACGTGTTCGACGGCGTCGCCGTCGAGCCGACCGACCGCTCCATGGAGGAGGCCGCCGACTACGCGCGCACCAAGGAGGTCGACGGCTTCGTCGCGGTGGGCGGCGGCAGCGCGATCGACACGGGCAAGGCGGTGAACCTTCTGACGTGCTACCCGGCCCCGCTGCTGGACTACGTGAACAAGCCGGTGGGGCAGGGCGTGGCCGGTGCCCGGGCCGCTCAAGCCGCTCATCGCCATGCCGACGACGGCGGGGACCGGCAGCGAGACCACGGCGGTGGCGGTGACCCACGTCGTGGCCCAGCACGTCAAGGCGGGCGTCTCGAGCCGGCTCCTCCGCCCGACGCTCGGCGTGGTGGATCCGCTGAACACGCTGACGGCGCCGCCCGAGGTGACCGCGGCCGCGGGCGCCGACATCCTGACCCACGCGATCGAGTCCTACACGACGCGGCCCTACGACGCGCGGCCGAAGCACCATCCGCCGGACCGCCCCGCCTACATCGGCGCCAACCCGGCGAGCGACGTCTGGTGCGAGAAGGCGATCGAGCTGGTGGGGCGGTATCTGCGCCGCGCGGTCCTGAACGGGATGGACCTCGAGGCCCGGACTCACGCTGGCGCTGGCCGCCAACTACGCGGGGATCGGGTTCGGCAACGCCGGCGTGCACCTGCCGCACGCGGTCGCGTATCCGGTCGCCGGGCTCGTGCGCGACTACCAGCCCCCGGGCTATCCGGCCGGCCACCCGCTCGTTCCGCACGGCATGTCGGTGATCCTGACCGCGCCCGCGGCGTTCCGGTTCACCTACCCACCGCGCCGGAGCGGCACCTGCGGGCCGCGGAGCTCCTGGGCGTGCCGGTGCGGGAGCTCGACGAGGCGGCGCGGCCCGAGGCGCTGCCGCGGGCGCTCGCTCGCGCTCATGCGCGACGTGGGCATCCCGAACGGGCTCGCCGCCGTCGGCTACACCGAGGGGACGCTGCGCGCTCGTCGACGGGACGCTCCAGCAGCCCCGCCTCCTCGCGAACACGCCCCGGAGCGTGGGCGCGCGCGACCTCGACGCCATCGTGCGGAGCTCGATGCGGATCTGGTAGCCCCGGTCCGGGGAGCGCTGCCGAGGTCGTTGGCCGCGCGTGGATGTGCGCCCGCAGCTCGGGCGCTCCTGCATCTTCCCCACGCGGCGGTCACCGCCATCCGGGCCTCCCGCGTCGTTGTGGGGCCGCGAGGGCGGGTCTATCATCCGAGCATGCCGTGGGAGCCTCCTGTCCGATGACGCGCGCCCAGCTGCTGGAGCTCTCGGCCGCGGTGGTGCTGCTCGGCGGCGCGGTGGGGGCGGCGGCCTACTGGAGCCGCGCCGCGTCCGTCTCCTCGATCGGACACATTCCCGGTGAGCCGCCCCGCCGAGCCGATCGCGGCGCTGGATCTGGAGCTCCCTCGACCTGGCCGGCCGGACGGTTCGGCTTCGCGATCTTCCGCGGCCAGGTGGTGCTGCTCAACTTCTGGGCGACCTGGTGCGCGCCCGTGCCGGGACGAGATGCCGGCGCTCGAGACCCTGGCGCGCGAGCTCGGCCCTCGGGGCCTCGCCGTCGTGGGCGTGAACTACAAGGAGTCGAAGCGCGAGGTCCAGGCGTTCGTCCAGGAGCAAGAAGCTCGGCTTTCCGGTGCTGCTGGACGAGCACGGGCCAGGTGGCCGAGCGCTACCAGGTCTTTGCCCTGCCGGTGACGGTGCTCGTGGACCGCCGAGGGCATGGTCGCGGGGACGGTGCTCGGTAGTCCGCGACTGGGTGGCGCCGGACGCGCGGGCCTATCTCGGCCGGCTTCTGACCGGGCCGGAGGCTTGATCCACGATGCCGGCGGCGGAGCGCCGGCGACCGGGCTGGGGGATCTGCTCCTCCAGGTGGCTGGCGCCTGGGACTGGCGCCCGACGGTGCTCCTCGTGATCGGGGCGCTCGCACGCTCTATCTCCGAGGCTGGTGGCGCCTCCGCCGGACGGCGGGCCCGCGGCGCCGCTCCGGGCTGGCGCCTCGCGGCCTACCTGGTCGGCCTCGCGAGCGTGTTCCTCGCCCTCTGCTCGCCGCTCGAGCTCCTGGCGGAGCTGTCGTTCACGGCGCCACATGGTGCAGCACCAGCTGCTGATGATGGCGGCCCCGCCGCTGCTCCTCCTCGGGGCGCCGTTTCCGGTGATCCTGTGGGCCCTGCCGCCCCCGCTCCGGCGGCGCATCGGCGGGCTCGTGGCCCGCCCCGGTCCGGTGCGACGCGTCCTGAGCACGCTCGACGCGGATGCCCGTGGCCGGGGTCCTCTACACGGTGACGCTCTGGGGCTGGCACCACCCCGTGGCCTACGAGGCGGCGCTCCGGTACCCGGTGCTGCACGACATCGAGCACCTGACCTTCTTCGGGACGGCCGTGCTGTTCTGGTGGCCGATCGTCAACCCGGCACCTCGCTTCCGTCGCCTCGACCAGCGGGGTGATGTACGGGGCCCGCATCGGCTATCTGATCCTGGCGACCGCCCAGAACACCCTCCTGGGCGCCGTGCTCGGGCTGTCGGAGCGGGCGTTCTATGCCTCCTACGCCGCGGCGCCGCGGCTCCTCGCCGACTGGACGCCCCTCGACGACCAGGCGTTCGGCGGCGGCGTGATGTGGTCGGGAAGCCACATGTTCCTGCTCGCGATCCTCATTCTCCTCCACCGGGCGATGGACGCCGAGGGGCGAAAGGCGGAGTGCACGCGCCCGCCCCATCGTGTAGGATTCGCCCAGTCCATGCTGGACATCGGCATCCAGGAGCTCCTCGTCATCATGGTCCTGGCCCTGCTCATCTTCGGGCCGGACAAGCTGCCCGGATCTCGGGCGTCGCCTCGGCCGGGCGATGCGCGAGTTCCGCCGCGCGAGCGACGAGTTCCGCTCGACGGTCGAGCAGAACCTCCAGATCCACGCGGACCACGACATCTCCCCTCGTCCCCGTCCCCGCTCGAGCCCCAGGCGGCGACCCCGGTCGCCAGTGCGGCGTCGGGGAGCGACTCCGTGGCCGACGGTTCGAGCACCGAGGGGACGGCGAGCGGACAGCGCGTCGAGCCGGATCGTGACCGAGGGCAGGCGGAGGACGACCTCCTCGAACCCTACTGGACGAGCCGGGGAGGCCGGCTCCTCCACCGCCGCGAGTGCGCGTGGCGCGGCCGGGTTCCCGTATCCGAGCGAATCCCGATCAAGGCCGCCTTGGACGGCTGGGAGCAGGGCCTCAAGCCCTGCCCGGTGTGCGACCCCGAAGGAAGCGGCCGTCGCCTCCTGACCCCCTCTTTTTTGGTTGACTGCCTCAACGGGTGTTGACTAGACTCCTGGCGGGAGGACATCCATGGAGCCACGGCTGACGGACCGCCAGCGGGAAGTATTGGAGTTCATCCAGGCGTTCAGCGAGGCGCACGGCGTGCCGCCGACCGTGCGCGAGATCGGCGGGCGGTTCCACGTCACTCCGAGGGCGGCGTTCGATCACCTCCGGGCGCTCGAGCGGAAGGGCTACCTCCGGCGGCGGAGCACGGAGGGCCGGACGTCGCGGGCGCTCACGCTCGTCGTGCCGCCCGCGAAGCGGTACGAGGTGCCCATTCTCGAGGCGCATCGCCGCCGGCACGCCCGCTCCTTGCGGAGGAGAACCGGGACGGCACGCTGCCGCTCGATCCCGCGTGGGTGGGCGGGCGCGGCGACGACGTCTTCGGGCTCCGGGTCCGCGGCGAGCATGATCAACGCGCACATCGTCGAGGGAGACCTCGTGCTCGTGCGACGTCAGGACCATGCCCAGCCCGGCGACATCGTGGTGGCGCTGGTCGACGGCGAGGCGACCGTCAAGCGGTTCGCGCGTGACGCGCACGCCGTCCTCCTCCGGCCCGAGCATCCGACCATGGGACCCATCATCATCCGGGAAGGGGAGAAGGACTTGAGGATCCTCGGCAAGGTCGTGGGGCTCGTCCGTGGCCTCTGAGCGTGTCCGTATCGCAGCAGGCGCGTCGCCGCGCGCCGGAGGAGCTGCCGCCGCGGCCCGACGGCCGGCCGGCGTCGAGTCGCGCGGTGATGCCGGGAGCGCGGTGGGTGACCACGACGATGGACGCCCGGGCACACGGCGCGCGCCCGCGCGTCCGCTGGCGGCGGCGCAGCCGTCGCGCGCCCGCAGGTCGGCTCCTCGCGGGCCGGGCCGACGCCGTCGACCGTCCGTCCGAAGCCGTGCCGACCACGAGGCGCGCCCGCGGTCTTTTTTGGCCCATCGCGACTCAACAGGTGACAAGGGCAATGGAGAGCTTTCCGTTTCGCGACGTGAGCGCGGCGGCGGCGTGCGCGGGCGCGGTCGCCCTGTGGGCGCTGGCGCTCTCGCTGCTCGCCGTCTAGCGGAGGGTCGGCGGAGGGCTGTCACCGCCGGCGCCGGGACGCGTCGCGAACGCGATGACGCGCGCGGTTGACGGCCCACCGGACGGCGTCCGTATCCTTCGACCTCGTGACCTCGGCGGGGCGTGTCTCCACGGGAATCGACCGCCTGGATGCGATGCTCGGCGGCGGGCTCGTGGCCGGGACGCTCACCGTGATCTACGGCGCGACCGGGATAGGGAAGACCGCACCTGGGGCTGACGTTCGGCCACCAGGGGCGGACGGCCGACGGCGCCCCGGGATTGGTCGTCGACATGAACGCCCGGGGCGACTCGCAGCAGCACGCGCCGTACGCCGAGCGTCTCTACGGCTGGCCCCTCCGCCGCTGGACCCACACCGTCATGCCGATGGCCGACCCGTATCCGCCCGCGGGCGAGCATGGAGGCCCACTACCTCGACGTCTTCCCTGGGTCGGCCGCCGGAGCGACTACGAGGTCGCCACGCCCGAGGGCCGCGAGTTCGACTGGAGCTGGAAGTCGTCCTATGCCCGGGCCCTCTACACGGCTCGCCCCTTCTTCTACTTCCACTTCGCGAACGGCTCGCGGCGGGTGGTGGTGGACGGGATCGAGCCGCGCGAGAGCGACGATTCGATCCAGGCGCTACATCGTGGACGATCTGTACCGGAAGATCATCCACCGGGACGCCGAGACGCTCGGGATGGAGATCTGCCTGCCCGTGTGGCAGCACCGGGCCTTCATCGACGGGCACCGGTACGACCACGGAGCGATCACGACCCTGCTCCTGGTCACGACCGAGGAGACGAGGCTCGAGGACCTCATCTCGCGCAAGGTGACGGCGGGCGACATCGGCGCGGTGGCCAACACGGTGGTCCTGCTCGGGCGGGAGAAGGTCGGGCTCCGCGTCGGGCGCTTCGTCGCGGTCGCCAAGCACCGCGGGCAGCGCGATGAGCGACGAGATCGTGGAGTACCGCGTCGGCGAGCAGGGGCTCGTCTTCGACTGACACTCGGCGGGACATGACGGTGCCCGCCGCCCGTCCGCCGGCCTCTCGGACGCGACGACCTCGAGCGCGCGCGAGACCGGGCGTTCCGCCGCGTTCCCGCGCGCCGGATCCGGGGCGAGCGCGACGCCCTCGCCTTCGTGAACGAAGTCGGCGTCTGCTCCACGTTCTACCGGTTTCCCGAGGGGCTCGCCTGCCTCTGGGAGGCCGTCGTCGGCCGGCGCGACCCGCGGTGGCCGCGCCGGTCGCACCACGACGCGCGGGCGTCGGGCTCACCTGGGAGCTCAAGGACAGCCTTCCGGCGCGCCGCGCCGTCTACTACGGCAAGCTCCTCAAGGGCCGCCCGGTGCTGGTCGCTCTCGACCTCTTTCCCGCCTTCTACGCCCTGGTCCGGGGCCGGCAGCGCGCCCGCGACTACCGGAAGGAGTACGAGGAGGGCCGCCTCTCGCACGCGGCCAAGCGGCTCATGGACGTCCTGATCCGCCGGCACCCCCTGTACACGCGCGAGTGGCGCGCGGAGGCGCTCATGCTGGATCCCGGCTCGACGCGTGGCTTCGAGCGCGCGGTGGCCGAGCTCCAGCAGGGGCTTTTCGCCGTGAAGACGGAGGAGCGCTACGATCCGTCCTTCTCGTACCGCTGGGATCTGGTGGAGACCTGGCTGCCCGACGCCGTCCGGGAAGGCCGGCGCCTCGGCCGCCCGGCCGCCGTCCGCCGTCTGGTCGGCCGCTACCTCGGACGGCGCCGCGTGGGGCTCGGTGAAGGGAATCGCCCGGCTCTTCGGAGTGCCGCGCGGACGAGGTGCGCCGCGCGGTGGCGGCGCTGGGCCGGGCCGGCGAGGTCCGGACTCGTCGTTCCCGGGCTGCCGCCGGACTGGGTGCTTCGTCGCGCGGCCGCGCCCCGGCGGCCCTGACGGATGGAGCCGCCCGCCGGGTTCCGCTACATCGACGCCCACACGCATCTGCACCCGCCGCGGCTCTTCGCCGCCATCCGCCGGTGGTTCGACGAGCACACGGACTGGAGCCTCCGTGGACCGAGCGATCCGGACGAGGTGGTGGCCGCCCTTCGCGCGGCCGGCGTCGATCGGTTCGCGTTCTTCTCGTACGCCCACCGGCCGGAGATGTCGCGGGATCTGAACCGGTGGATTCGCGACACGGCGACACGCTTCCCGGACGGGATCCCGCTCGGTACCGTGCACGCCGGGGACGAGGACCCGGGCGAAGTCGTCGACGAGGCGTGTGGGGCATGGGGATTGGCGGGGCTGAAGGTCCACGTGCAGGTGCAGCGCTTCTACCCGGACGACCCGCGGATGCTGCCGGTCTACGAGCGGCTCGTCGCGCTGGACCGCGTCCTGGTCATCCACGTGGGAACGGGGCCCCACACCAACGAGTTCACGGGACTCGCGCGCTTCGCGCGGGTGCTGGAGCGATTCCCGCGCCTCCGGGCGTCGATCTGCCACATGGGCGCCTTCGAGACCCGCCTGGCCCTCCAGCTCCTCGATCGCTTTCCGCACCTCCATCTCGATACGACGATGGCGATGAGCCAGGCGTCCTTCTCGTACACCGGGATCGATCCGGCGGTGGTGCGAGACGCGGACCTCGTCCGCTACGCGGACCGCATCCTCTTTGGCAGCGACTTCCCGAACCTGCCGTACCCCTACGAGGCGGAGCGGGCGGGGCTCTGGGCCCGCGACCTGCCGCTGGACGTTTACCGCCGCATCTTCTACGAGAACGCCGCGCGCCTTCTTCCGGCTCGAGCTACCTGATTGCCGTCCGCCGGGCGCGCCTCAGGACGCTCGGCGCGGCGACGGTGGTGAGACCCGGCCAGGTGACGGATCACCTCGTTGACCGGCACCACGTCGCCCAGGTCCAGCTCGATGTCGAGGAGATTGACCTCGTGGAAGATCTCGCAGCGCTCCCCGACGGCCTCGCGCGGCACGATGACCCGGAAGCTGTCGGTGGCGTCACGGCACGTGGCGTAGACGCAGTGGCTCGTGCTGACACCGGTGACGATCAGCGTGTCGATGCCCTGGCCGGCCGAGCATCTCGTGGAGGTTCGTGCCCTTGAAGGCCGGAGGCGTAGCGCTTCCGGAGGAGGAGCTCCGTCGGCCGGCGCTCGATGCCGCGGGTCGAGCTCGAGGCGCTTCTCGTCGCCGGGCCGGAGGTGGAGGGCGTTCTTCGCGTCGTGCGGCGAGGGAGGCGCCGCGGGATCGTAGGCCCACGTCGTGAACACCGTGAAGATCGCCGGCGACGCGGGCCGCCGCGAGGAGGCGCGCGGTCGCCTCCACGACCGAGTCGACGGCGCTGCCCGACCTCGGGCCGGCTCGCGTCGGTCCAGGCCAGGGCGAGGTCGATGACGACCAGGGCGGGCCGCGCGCCGAAGCCCACCGGCCCGCCCCATCCGCGCCGGTGGTACACGGTCGCGCAGGGCGTCCGAGGTGGGCCCGCAGCGGGCCGCGGAGAGCTATCGGGCAGGCGCAGGTCGTCGGAGCCGAACGCGAGCCGCTGGTCGTCCGTCATGAGCGTTCCTCCCGCAGAGGCATCTTCGCGCAAGCGCGACGGCGAAGGGGGCACCCGCGGCCCTGCCGCCGGGGGGAGCCCGGGTCGCGCGGCGCGGACCAGCGCGAGCGCCTCGTCGACCGTATCGTGCGCCGTGATGGCCCGGACCACGACGTCGTCGAGCGCGTCCTCCCAGCGGGCGAGGGCTCGCGGGACACCGCCGCGGTCGTGGCCGCGATCCGCCGTCGCTTCCGGCGGCGACGCCCATGCGCTGCGAAGTGGTCCGCGTAGGCGGGAATGCCGGCGTAGCGGCGCCCCTCGGCCGCCAGCCAGGTCGGCGCTCTCCGGCTCCGACCGCCACTCGGACGTACGCGGCCAGCCGTGGGACGGGCCGACCCGCGGCGCGGGCGCCCTGCCCGGACCCATTCGGCCGACTGCCGCGCGTGCTCGGGCGTGAGCCAGTTGAGCAGCACGCCGTCGGCCACCTCGCCGGCGAGCCGGCACATCCGGGGCCCGAGGGCGGCGACGTAGAGCCGCGCCCGAAGACGGTGTCGGAGGCGCGTCGATCCCGTCCCGCACGCGCGCCGAGCGCCGACGGGTTCGGGCTCCCACCCCCAGCAGGAGGCGATCCTCCGGCAGCGCGCGTTCGCACCGACGGCCCGCGACGATGGCGTCCGGGCCGACAGGTGTGGAGCGGCACCACGCCGACACCGAGCGCGATGCGGGTGGTCTCGGGGTCGGCTGCCAAGGCGAGCGCGGCCAGCGCCGTCGACCGGGCCCGGATAGTTCACCCAGAAGGACCCGTAGCCGAGCGCCTCCGCGCTCCGTGCCGTCTGCGCGGATCACGTCGGCCGGCACACCGGCCGGAGAGCGCGAATCCACGCGCCATCACGCGCCTCCCTGCGTGCCGTCTCGACTCGGCTTCACGGCGGCGATTATCGAGCGTTCCACGCGAGCGCGGCAAGCGGCGCGCCTGCGCGGCGCGGCCGCCCGATCCCGCCGGCGACGCTGGGCCGTGTCGTACAATCGTTGGAGGCGCGGCATGCACGAGCGACAGATTGCGCCCTGAACTTCCTCGCTGCCCCGCAGCCCGCGGTGCGTCGTGTTCCGCGTTCCGCGCCCCGCGTCGAGCCGAGCGAGGCTCCCGCATGAGCCGCGCCGCGGCGCGGGAGCGGCGTCCGCTACAGAGAGTACCGTCGGGACGCCCTGGCGACCGGCGCAGACGGAGGGCGACGCATGCCTCCGGCTCGACGGCGCGGCCAACCCCGCCATCGCTCGATCCAGGAGCTGGTCCGCATGTTCTGGACTCTCCTCGGCGGCGTCCGATGCGACGATCGCCGTGGCGCTCGTGGCGGTCACGATCTCGGCCGTGTTCCGCCTGGCTCCCTCCGGCCGCGACCGGGTTCGCCCTGGACCACGTGCTGGGCCACCGCCAGATGCCCGGCGTCCTGCGGCCGGCTCGGGCTGCCGACGGTCCCGGCGAGCTCCTCACGGCCGGTCGCCGTCGTGCTCGTCTCGGTGGCGCTTGCTCTCGGCGGCCATCGGCACCTGGGGCCGCTATCTCACCGCGCTCGCGAGCCGCCAGCTCCAGTCACGGCTGCGCCGGCGGGTCTTCGCCCAGGCGATCCGGCTGCCGCTTCACCGGCTTCGCGCGCCTATCAGTCGGGCGGACTTGGCGAGCCTCCTGCGCGAGGACGTGAGCGGCGCGGCCGGCCTGCTCAGCGTCGATGGTCTTTCAGCCCTGGCGGACGTTCATCCAGCTCCTCGGAACACGCTGGTGGCCCTCGGCTTCATCGAGTGGCGGGTTGGTGGTCGTCGTCGTGGCCCTGCTGCCCTTCGCGTATGTCCCGCAGCGCCTGTGGATCCGGCGGATGCGTCCCGATCTGGCGGGACGTCCGCCTGCTGCGCCGGCGCATCGACGCGCACGTCACCGAGGTGTTCCGCCGGCATCCGTGTGATCCGGGGATTCGGCCGCCAGCGCACGGAGGCGGTGCGAGACGCGCGCGATCGCCACGTGAACCTCCGGCAGGAGATGCTCGTCTGGTGGATGGGCACGGCGGTCGAGGTCGGCTGGTCGCTGCTGCTTCCCCTGGCCGTGGCGGCCGTGGTCTGGTACGGAGGCAGCCGGATCCTCGCCGACGCCGCCGCGGTCGCGACGGGCGCCCTGGACCCGGCGAAGGCCTTCACGACCGGCAACCTGGTGACGCTTCTCTTCTACCTCGCCATGCTGCTCGAGCCGCTCGGGGTGCTGCGCGGGAGCGGCCGGCGGCGCGCAGAGCGGTCTGGCCGCGCTCGATCGCGTGCTCGACGTCCTCGAGGAGGAGACCTGAGCTCCAGGGCGCAGCCGGGCACGCTCGCCCTGCGTCCGGAGGAGGTCGCGGGCAGATTCACGCTGCGGCAGGTGAGCTTCCAGTATCCCGGCCGCCGCGCGCCGGCCCTGCGGGACGTGACGCTGGAGATTCCCGCGCCGGCCATGTCGTCGCCGCTGGTCGGCCCGAGCGGAGCGGGAAGTCCACCCTCTGCGACGTCATCGCGCGCTTCCACGACCCGAGCCGAGGGCCGTCGTCGAGCTCGACGGGATCGACATCCGGAAGATCGATCTCCAGTGCTACCGGCGGCTCATCGCGGTGGTCGAGCAGGACGTCTTCCTGTTCGAGGGGACGATCCGCGAGAACATCGCGTACGGCGCGCGCGACGCCTCGCCGGCGGCGATCGCAGGCGCGGCCGAGGCGGCGCTGGCCGCGAGGTTCATCGAGGAGATGGACGACGGCTACGAGACGCTCGTCGGCGAGCGCGAGGTCCGCTTGAGCGGCGGGCAGCGGAAGCGGCTCGCCATCGCGCGGGCCCTCCTGACCGATCCGCGCATCCTGATCCTCGACGAGGCGACGAGCGAGCTCGACGCGGCGAGCGAGCGGCTGGTCCACCGGAGCCTCGCGACGCTCATGCGGGGACGCACCGTGTTCGTGATCGCCCACCGGCTCAGCACGGTGGCGCACGCGGACCTGATCGTCCTGCTGGATCGCGGCCGCATCGTGGACCAAGGGCGACACGCCGAGCTGCTCGGGCGGAGCGCCCCGTACCGGGCGCTCGTGCGAGGGCGCAGCTGCTCGATCCTCGAGCGCCCCGTCTCCGACGCCTGGGCCCGACGTAGCACGCGCGAGCCGGGGCCGGCAGAGCGCGCGAGTGTCGCTCGCTCGGGCGGGCGCCAACCTTTGCCACTCCAGTGGCCGTTTGCTAGCATGAGCGCGGGCAATCGTCCACGCTCGCAGCCGAGCTGACCGTGCTCACGGAGGATCGTCGCATGCTTCGGATCCCGGATGGCGTGACGTCGCCGCAGGTTTGCTGGCCCTGGCTCGTGGCGGTCGGCTCTCCCGTCCGGCAGCCAGGGGCGCCGCCGGCGAGGCGAAGGGGACGCTCACCCACAAGGGCAAGTCCGTCGACGCTGGCGCACGCCTACCTCGTCACCGGCCCTGACGCGGTGGACCCCAAGGAGACGATGCGCCGACTCATCCTGACGGAAGAAGGACCTCGGCGCCAAGATGCGTGGGTGCCAGACCATCAGCTGCACCGACGGCGAGGTGACCGAGGGGGCTGGTCGTCGACATCGACAGCAGGCCCGCGCCTGCAACTACTGGGTGGCGCTGAACGACCAGAAGGTCCAGCACTCGGGCACGCAGCGGCCGGCGGCGCTCAAGGCGACCGCTGATGAGCCGAAGCGTCTCGCGGGGAAGCCTCGGCTTCGACGACACCGGTGTCGAGCGGGCCCAAGGTCGACGTCGAGTTCGACGCGGGGCTCGTGAAGGAGTTCAAGGCCGCTCGGTAGGCGCTGGCGGTCGCGGGCGCCGGGCGCGGCGCCGCGCGACACTGCCGCGTCCGGCGGATCCTCGATCCGGTGGCAGCGTTGTCGGTCACGCTCGGAGCGCTGGAGCCGCTGCGCCCGCTGCTCGGGGCGGTCGCCGGGTCGTCGGCGGCCCCGTCTGGCTGGTGGGCGGCACGGTTCGCGACCTCCTGCTCGGGCGGCCGATTCACGACATCGACCTCGCCCTGCCGGGGAGACAGCGCGGCGGCTGCTCGCCGGCTGGCGGATCGTCTCGGGGAGCGTTCGTCCCCCTCGGCGAGCCGCACGGGATGGCGCGGTGTGGTCCTCGAGGGGCCGCCGCCGCTCCACCTCGATCTCGCCGAATTCCGGGGCCCGAGCCTCGATGCCGATCTGGCCGGGCGCGACGCTCACCATCGACGCGCCTCGCCGTGGACCTCGGCGCGCTCCTCCGCGGGCCGGCCGCGGTCCACGATCCCACCCAGGGCTGGGCGATCTGGCCGCCCGCCGGCTCCGCGCTTGCCGGAGGGCGGCGTTCTCCGACGACCCCCTGCGCGTGCTGCGGCTGCTGCGGCTCGCGCACCAGCTCGGCTTCGCCATCGAGGCGGAGACGGAGACGCTGGCGCGGTCGGCGGCGCCCGCGCTCGCCTCGGTCTCGGCCGAGCGGGTTCGCGACGAGCTCACCAACATCTTGAGGCTGCCGCGCAGCGCGCCCGCCATCCGTCAGGCCGACGCGTGGTCGATCCTTCGCGTGGTCTTGCCGGAGATCGAGGCGATGCGCGAGGCCGCGCAGTCGCCTCCCCATCGCTTCACCGTGTGGGAGCATTCGCTCCGCGCGCTCGAGGCCGGCGACGCGCTGCTCGCCGATCTGCGCCTCGTGGCGCCGCACGATGCGCGGGTGGCGGCGGCGCTGGCGGAGCCGATGGGCGGCGGCCTCACGCGGCGTGAGGTCTGGAAGCTGGCCGTGCTGCTCCACGACGTGGCCAAGCCGGAGACACGGAGCGTTGACGCCGACGGGCGCACGGCGATTCATCGGCCACGACCGGATCGGCGCCGATCGCGCGGGTGCCATCGCCACGCGGCTCCGCTGGCCGGGGCGCGCGACGGACGTGCTGGCGCGGCTCGTTCGCCACCACTTTCGGCCGATGCACCTGGGATGCTGGACGAGATCACCCGGCGGCGTGCGCGCTACCAGCTTCCACCGGGACGTGGCCGAGGATGTCCGCGCCCCTCGTCTGCCTCACGATCGCGCCGACGCGGCGGGCACGGACGGCCGCGCCCGGCGGGAGTCTACCGGGGCGCAACCCGGGTGCTGCTGGAGTCGCTCCTGGCCGGCGAGGAGCCCGCGACGCGCGAAGCCGCCGACGCCGCCCTTGCTCCGCGGCGACGACGTCATGGTCGAGCTGCGGCTCGCCCCCGGGCCCCGCGTCGGTGAGGTGCTCCGCCGTGCCCGCGAGGCCCAGGCACTCGGGGTCATCACGACCCGGGACGAGGCGCTGGCGTGGCTCAGAACGAGTCGTCAGCTCCTGGCGCGGACGAGGAGTGAGCGATCAGGGAAACCTGACGGGCGGCCATCGCCCGAACTGCGCGAGCCCGTAGGCGAGCGCGCGTGCTATGATTCGCGTCGGCGCCAAGACTTCACGACGGCGTCCGGCCCCAATGGCGAGCTCTCGATGTCCCCGAGACCACGGCAGGGCTCACTGGAAGACGCGATGAAACCGATCGCAATCGGAACGCCAGCCAGCGCGGAATCGCGACGCGAGCCGCCGACCAGCGACATGCGTCTGCTCGTCACCGAATCCGTGGAACGGACAAGCCTACTGCGTGCTTCGCAGCCTGCGCGGCGCCACGCGAGCCGTGTCATTGCAACCGTCTATCAGGAGCACGGAGCGCTGGGGCGACTCGCGCCGGCCGCCGTGTCGCGCTTCGTGGATCGTGTCTATCCGGTGCCCTCTCACGATTCAGGACTGGCGCCGCGGCAGTCTCGACGAGGAAGAGAACACCGCCGCCGGGAGGCGTACGGTCCGGGCCGTGCTCGACATCTGCGAGCGCGAGAGTCTCGACACGGTCTTTCCGTCGTGGGATCCCGAGGTCCTCGTTCTCTCGAAGAACAAGGGCCGGCTCGCCCAGCGTGGTGTCACGGTGCCGGTTCCGGACGTGGCCCGTGCTGCGAAGGGCCATGGACAAGCACGGCGCTGATCGGAGGCCGCGTGCGAGCTCGGGTTCTGCCTGTCCGCGTACCCTATCTGCCCGGAGCGCCCGAGGACGCGGCCGAGCTCGGCAAGCGTCTTGGCTACCCGCTGGTCGTGAAGCCCCGCTTCTCGGTGAGGGGGCGCGGATCGTCTCGTGACCGACCCGGCGAAGCTGGAGGAGACGTCGTGCGCCGGGTCCTGCCCACCTTCGGGATGCCGATGCTCCAGGAGTGGATCCCGGGCGGGCTGGACCAGCGGGTCAGCGTCGCGGTCACGCTGGATCGGGCGGGCCGCGCCGTCACCGTGCACGCGCGCCGGCACGTGCGGACGATCCTGAGATCGTTCGTCTCGCTCCCCTGCGCCCAGGCTTCCTGCACGGAGCATGCCCGTGGTCGGCGATGCGATTCGCCTCCTCAAGCGCTCGGCTACGTGGGACACGCCCGCGTGCAGGTCAAGATCGATCCCCGGGACGGGGTGGCCAAGCTCATGGAGATCAACTGCCGGCCCGGCTTATCGGATCTGGTGCGAGATGTCGGTTGGCTGCAGCCGGTGCCGCTCCTCTGCGTCCGGATTCACCGCGGCGGCGAGCCGGTCGACGCGATGGCTCCTCACGCGGGGCCGGACGTCTTCCTCAACCCCGATCGAGGACACGGTGTCGCTCGTCGCGCGCCTCCTGGACTGGACGCGCCGACGGGTCGTGCCCGCCAGCGCGGCGCTGACCGGCAAGCCCGATCCCTCTCCGTGGGCGATCCTTCGCGAGTACTGCGCGAGCCGTACCGGGTAGCGCCGCGACGGCACTTCGACTGATACTTCCGGGCGCTCGCCGACGATCCTCTGGCCGCGCTCTCGTGGTATGCCTCCCACCTGTTCGGCGCCCGGCGAGCGCACCGGCTGGAGACGGTGGGGACGGGTCTTCCGCCGGGAAGCGTGAGACGAGTGGCGCGGGCCGGACGCGGCTGGGCGGCGCTCGGCGCCCTCGTACTCGCGACGGCGACCTCCGTCACTGCCGCCGGCGCTCAGGAGGGCGGTGAGGACTTCTACCGGCACCAGACGATCCGCATCGTGGTGAACGCGGCCGGCGGCGGCTTCGACGGCTCCGCCGAGGGCGCTGGCCCGCCACCTGGGCCGGCACATCCCGGGAAACTCCGCGGTGGTGGTCGACACCATGTTCGGCGCCGGCGGGCTGGGTGGCGGCCAACTACCTCTACCGAGGTCGCGAAGCCGGACGGCCTCACGATCGCGCACTTCAGCGGGGACTTGCTCCTGGGCGAGGTGCTGGGTCGTCCCGGGGATCGAGTTCGACGCCCGGAGGTTCGAGTCACCTGGGGACCGGATCTAACAGAGCACATCGCCTGCGCGTTCTCGAGGGCGAGCGGGATCACGAGCATCGACCGCTGGATGGCGGCCCGGACGCCGGTCAAGCTGGGCGGCACCGCGCCGGGCTCGAACGGCGACAACGCCACGCGGATCCTCAAGGCGGTCCTCGGCCTGCCGATCCAGCTGGTGAGCGGCTACAAGGGCACGGCCGCCATCCGGCTGGCGGTCGACTCGGGAGAGCTGGCCGGCGCCTGCTTCAACTGGAGTCTCCATGCGAACCGCCTGGCAGCACCGCGCTGGACAGCGGCGAGGTGGTCGTCGTGCTCCAGCTGGCCGCGCGGCCTCTCCCCGACCTGTCCGGCCGTGCCCCTCGTCACCGAGCTCGCGCCACGACCGATGAGGCGAGACGGCTCGTGGCCGCGACCATCCTGCGGGCGAGCGGGCTGGCGCGCCCGTATGCCGTGCCCCCGGGAACGCCGAAGGGACGCGCGTGCAGCTCCTCCGCCGGGCATTTCTCGCGACGCTCCGCGATCCCGAGTTCCTCGCCGAGGCCGGGAAGGCGAGGAGCTCGAGGTCAATCCCACGCGGGGCGAGGACGTCGAGCGCCTCGTCGGCGAGCTCTTCACCATGGATCCGCCGACCGTCGCCCGGCTGCGAGCGATCCTCTTCGACTAGGCCGATCCAGGGCCGCCTTCGGCGGCAGTGGCGTGCCGCCTCAGCGCCGGCGTGAGACCTCCTCTCGGACGTCTCGCGAGCTGAGGACGCGGATGGTCTGAGCCCTGCGGTCAGGTGGGGCCGATTTGTTCAGAGCCCCGCGCCCGGGGCCTCGAATTCGATCCAGATGCGGGCGTAATTCGCGGCAGAATGCCAGCTTCCCAAGCTGGACGTCGCCGGTTCGATTCGGTCGCCCGCTCATCCTGACGGGGTTACGGGTCAGCCGTAAGCCCCTTCGTCCGTCCGGTAACCAAATGGTAACCGCCGCACTGCCGTCATCGCGGCACCTGCAGCCGTTTGTCCACCGCCCGCGCCAGGCGCGTCCCTGTCCCGGCGGGTGAGGTTCGGGACGCACTTGTGGTAATGCCGGATGACCATCCTGGGTCGTTCGGTGTCCGAGCATCTTCGAGACCCAGTCGAGGGCTTCCCGCTCGACAGGGCCAATCGTGGCGAACGTGTGGCGCGGTCTGGTACATGACGTCCGCTCGCGGAGACCAGCCCCGCCGGATCGCGGGCCTCCATACGCGCTCCCGGAGGTTGGTGATGTTCATGTGGCTGCGGCTCGCCCCTGGTCATTCGGAGGCGACCTGAGACGCTCTGTCCGGGTCTGGAGTGGCCGTCCCGCTGCGGGCCGCTGAGTGCCCGTCGCACTCGGGGCAGCATATGGAGCTCGCGCACCGAGCTCCTCCGTCTTGGTATTCCTCTCCCCAAACCGGCCCACACCACGCCGCACGCAGATCAGGTGTCGAGACCTAGTTTTTCCGATGTCGTCCCGACTTTCGGAGTCCGATCTCGCCCAGGCTGGGCCTGAAGGCCAGTGGAAGAACGCGCGACTCAAGCACAATCGCTCCCGACTCCCGCTGGCAGCCCGATCCGTCGGAAGCTCGGTGACCTACACTCCAGCGAGAACGGATCCGGGCTCTCAGCGTTCACTCGGAGTCGTCGCATCCACGCGGGCCGGGTTTTCCTTCGAGCCGAAGCCACGCCGGACCGCCCGCGTCCAGGCTCTGACGCGCGCAGACTCGTGGCGCTAGGTTTGATCCCGGCGATTTCAGCCGATGACGGGTCTCCCTTTGACGCCCGCCCTTCTGCTTGCATACGCGGCGACGAGCCGCTGGAGGTCGTCGTAGTCGGTAAGCGTCGAGACGAGGCGGTCTCCCAGAGGCTGGCGCAACTCAGATGTGCCTCGATGATCCGCCGATCGGTCAGTAGGCCGTCTGCGCGCGACCAGCCGACGCGGTTCTCTCCCGCGGCTCCGAGAAGCCAGGTCGGGCGTGATATGAGTGGAACATCGGCATTCACGGCTGACAGGGTTCTCCGGGAGACCGGCGCTTCAGCTTTCGACCCTCCGGGAAGTGGCGACGGATAGTCCATGGGCAGTGCCGGCCGCGATCTCTCCATCGATCTCGCGTTGCCCACGCCCCCGGACGGCCACGCGGTTTTGCCGGCGATCACGACGCCGGACACGGTGCAGACGCGTCAGCGGCACGCTCGAGTTCAAGGACGCGCGCCGAGCAAGGCAACCCTCGACAAGGTCTATGACCGACCTGACTTCACGCATGCCTGCGAGGCGTTCGTGAATACGATGCAGGGCGTGCAACGCCGCCGCCGCTCGCAAGGGCCTCCTCGACATCGGCGTGAAGGACAACGCGAAATTCTCGTCTTCTCCGACGTTGATGGATGCGAAGTCGCTGTTCCTGACGGCCAATGGCGGACACGCGTCTATTTCCTCGGCTTCATCGACCTTCAGCAAGGGCCCCGATGGTGTTTGCAGACGCCGCCCAAGGCGCTGGGCGCCCTCGACGACATGTGGTGGCGCTGGGTCACCGATCTTCGGCCTGCCCGGACCCGACCGGAGCCGAAGGCGGAAACTACCTCCCCGCCGCCCGGCTACGACGGCCCGCTGCCCGAGGGAGGATTCTGCATCGCCCGCGCCCGCACCACCCGCGTCCTGATTCTGGGGCGCATGTTCCTCGAGAACAAGAAGCGATCCGAAGCCCGCGGTCGGAGCTGATCCGCAAGTTCACCAGGATCTACCCGCATGAAGCCGGCGGCGCTCGGGCACGAGCATCGCCGAGTTCCTGAGCTGGCAAGGCCAGGCTCGGCCGACTTAGCGCCGCCGCCGGCGCCGGTGTTCCACGAGGGCAGCGGCAAGGTGATCGAACACCATTCCGCCCAACGACTTCAGCTACTACGAGATGCCTCAACGAGGCCGTGCAGCAGGAACCGGCGACCGTCGCTCGACCCGGAACTGATGGGACCTCGGCGGCCATCGGCATCGTCAAGGGCAAGCCCTTCGCGCCCGACGCGCGGATGAAGAAGATCCTGACCGAGGCGCTCGCGCTCGCCAACGCCACCTCGCGCAGTCTCGCTCATGAATCCGCGCGATCCGAGTTGGTACTACTACCCCGGTTCGGCCTGGTGGAACTCCCTGTTCGTGACGGGCTCCGAGTTCGAGACGCCGATCCCACGCGTCACACGGGAGGGCGTCAAGCCACCCCGCCTACGGATAATCGCACGCTCGACGCGCACCGCCCTCTTCTACGGCGCACACTGGTGACTACGCTCTGCTTAGTGGAGCATGCGTCTCCCCGGCATCACCCCCAGACTGTTCTGTTTGATGTCGGCAGAACCCATTTTGATGGCGCAAATAAAAGATCGGCGCTGTGCAGACGCTGCCCAAGCGATATCCTTATCGAACTTCGTCGTTCACGCTCTACGATAACCAGACAATGCTCGATGCTGGACACGCCCGCAGCAAGCCATCCGTGCTTCGGTAGTCGAGAGCTGATCTGTCGCTGGGCCGCTTGAGCTGGAACCTGACGCGGCTCTACGACCATATACTTCTCGGACCGACCCAGCCGACCGGGATCAAGCGGGGCAACTGATCCAGACGATGCCTGGCGCGGGCATTGGTTTGATGATCCTGAGGCTTCACAGTCACGCCTTGAACCTTTTTTCTGACAAGAGCCTATGGTCGAGCTGAGACTGAGCTGGACCTCCAAGGAATGGAGGCCAAGCCAACGAGGGCTACAGTGAGTATTTCTGGAGGAGCGATGCGATGCTGAAATACACGCACGACCTCGACCAGGGGTGGGGTCATTCCAACAGTCGTCCTCGTGCCGGAATGAACCCTGTTTCGACGGGCCCCAGGTGCTCGCACCGAACAGTGTTTGTCCACATCGTCGGTCACAGCGCGGCTCAAGAGCCATCGGTTGCAGGTGCAAGTAGTCTCGTAACAAAACGGCTCACCATTATGGATGTGATTCACCCATTCACCGGAGGGTCGGCAGTATCGCGCGACTGGCTCGCGGGCTGTAACCCTGATTTCCTCGCCGCACATCACGGCACATCATGATTACTGAAAATAGCTTCTGCGCTGGATCGCTGCCGTGACGATCCTGGCCGCTCAGTTCTCGACTGACGACACGATGGGGTTGCAGCGCACTGGCGCGGTTCTGCTCGGAAGACGGCGTGCTCTGCTGCAGGATGACCGGTTTATTAACCGCGCTGACGCGGCTCTGACCGTGTGAGATCGCCCTCCTCTCGCTGGCCCGTCCACGCGCGTGAACAGGTATTCGACCGTCACGCGCCAGTGCCGGTCGAGGTACCAGTTCAGGCCGGTGCGTCCCTCCGCGAGGAGGCCGTGAAAGTGGAGGAGCCCCGCGCGCTCGGGCACGCCAGGGCACTTTGGCCGGTGGAGCTCGAAGCGGAGGTCCGACGCGGACGACCAGCGGCAGCTGCTCGAGTTCAGCGTGCGTTCCGGATTGCCGGTCCGGGTTGGCCGATGTAAATTCGCTCTCGCGGCGGACGCGCCGGTTTCTCCGCAATCGTCGCCCGGCTCCGCCGATCAGCGGCGTCGGCGTGACGCGCTGAGGAACGCGTGAGTCCCGACGAGGGACAGGGGGCTTGTGGATACGAGTCGAAGGTCGCTTGTCGACGGCGTGGAGCGAGTCTGGTGGGTATGGGCGAGGATCGCGCCTGCGCCTGGACAGAGCTGATTCGACGAGTGCGGTGACCTGGTGCTCCTCCCGGCGCTCGGGCTCGTCGCTGCGCATTCGGCGGCTGGTTCTCGCCGGCGATGATCGTTCCCAGCGCCCTGGACTGACCATTCGTGTGACTCAGCGACTGGTTCTGAACCTTGATGGCCGGCTCGTACTTCCCTCGGCGGCGCGGCGAGAACCCGACTCGACGCCCGGCGTTCTCGTTGTCGCGGTGGAGATCGCGGTCATTGATCTGGCTCAGCGAGAACCGGCGTGACCCTCCGGCCCAACCGCCGCCCGCGAATGCGCCCTTGTTGGTCGACAGCATGATCATTTCGGAGCCCGCTCCTTGAGCCCACCGGTGCCGGAGACACCGACCCCCGTACGCTGCGGGGGCGAAGCCGCCGGTTCCGGCCGAGCTCGATCTTGCCCTTCACGAAGTTGTCTCACTGCGCCGTCGGTCATGAGCGCAAGACGAGCGTGCGCGATTCCTTCACGCCTGCTTGATAGCCGATGCTCGTTTCGCTGAACTGCATCGAACACGGGATCGCTCCACTCCTTGCCGTGCCGTCGGAGCAGGAATCCGGCGCCGCGCTCGGACCTCCGGAAGATCGTGCCGCCCCCATCGGTCAGATCGGCGGAGCGAGGAACGACGCCGCGCACCGCCGCCGAGCATGTTCCGGATGGCCCTGGTCTGGCTATGCGCAAGCAAGCCTCGCCGTGCTCGGCGCCGAGCTCGACCACCTCGCTTGGCGGCCGCTTGCGTGGTCGGCGCGGAGTCGGCCGACTGTCCCGGGCTGGCCTGTGTGGGCACAGCCTGGAAGTCCCCGCCGAGTAGGAGACCAAGCAGGACGGCGGACAACATGGGCAACACATGGCGTGCGATGGAGACCGGCGTCGCGCGGCGTTCCGGACCGGCGGTGAATCGTGGACAGCGTCACCATGCTGGGATTCTCCTTTTGCGGCGGGCCGCATCTTTTTGGCCCGGTGGGCTCCAGCAGCCGCCGGGGTTCCTCCGGTTCATTCTAGTTGATCCCTGTCGCGGAGGGCGTGCGGCCCGGAGTCGTAGTCCGGCGTATTCCATCAATGACGTGACCCCGGCCTCACGCTCACCCGTTGTTCGATGTTCTGGCAGCTTCCAGCCGGGGTCGCAGAGCGCTGTGGCGGGCCTATCAGAGGGCGGTTGAGTGGTGGAACCAGCGCGCTCCGCGGTTCGATCCCGGTCGCCCGCCCACTCGGCCTCGGGGTTACGAAGCAAGATTGAAGCAGGGTATTCTCGTTGGAGAGGCCGTGGGTGAGCGTTGATCCCGGCAAGCGGCTTCACCCGCACCATTCCCTGATTACACGACGGGCTGAGGGGATCGAGGGCGACCGATGGGATGTGCGCGCTAACCCGGTGGTTCGACTGTGAAGGAGAGCCATCATGATGCGGCGAGCTTCCTCGACGTCGGGCCGTGCTGACGATCATGTGCGTGGTCGCCTCCTGGCGACGGCGTACGCGCAGATCGCGCCGGGCGATTTCCCCGACGATCCTGACAAGACCATGGCAAGCGCCCAGCGAGGCCTTTCTCAAGAAGGATACGACCAAGGCGGCCGACGAAACTCCACAAGGCGGCGGAGTTCGTCAAGAAGGAAGCGGACAGTGTCGGCAGGGACGTCAAGGCGGGGTCGTCAAGCGCTCAGGCGCCGACCTGGACAAGCTCGGACGCGACGTCAAGGCTGGCACCGTCAAGTCCGGGGACGATCTGGAAGAAGGCGCTTCGCGAAGGTCGATCACGAGCTGGCCAAGGCTCTGGCACAAGACCGCGGACGAGGCCAAGAAGGCGGGGAAGGACCTCGGGCGAGGCGCTCAAGAAGGCGGAGTCTGGCCTCGAGGGCGCGGCGAAGTGGTCCGGCACCAAGCTCAAGGAAGGGACCCTCGCGTCCATCGAGGGTCTCAAGAAGGTCGGTCAGGGCGCGAAGGTAGGGAGCCGAGGATGTCGGGAAGTTCTTCAAGGGCATCGGCGACGGGATCGCGGACGTCGGACGGCAGTATCACGGCGAGTCGGTGACCGTTATCACCGAGCGAGGCGAAAACCGCCTCGCCTCCGACGACGGCGCGGGGCTGCAGGGTCCTTGCAGCCCCGCGCTCGCGCGATGCCGTTCTCCGCGGGTGGTTCTACTGCAGACCTTTGCTCTGCCCCTGCGCCTTTGTCCTGGGGGCTGTTCGACGATCGCGGGTTGTAGTGCAATCGGCAACCCCGTGGTTTCGTCGATGGCTGCTCGGGGCGCGAGGATAGTGATTTCGTCAGAATCGCAGCGGGATGCGGCAGGCCGTTTGGCCCATCAGCCCTTGGTGGTCAGGTTCGGCTGGCCGAACATTTCCTCGCGCCCGACTCATGCGCCGACTCTAGGCTCCGGGCGGTCACTGGCCTGGAGAATTTCGGGGACCTTCAGGTAAAGTTCCCGGGGGTGGGGCTTAGGGCTTCCTGGTGGGCGGTGGGTGAGCCTGCGACCTGGTCGACGGGGGCCGGGGTGGGATCGTTGAAAGAGGGGAGGGGCAGAATGTTCCTCCCAAATTGTCGGACATGGAGGCTGTGGGTCGGACCGCCAGGAGCTCGCATCACCTGACCTGTTTGTTGTTTGATCGCGTTTGGCGTGCCGCCGGCTGGCAGGAGAAGGTACCGCTTCCAGATGGAGCCATCTTCACGCGACATTCTTCCTGATTTATCCGGCTGGGCGCGACTGCCGGTTGTGATCCGCACCCGGGCGATAAGCGGGTCGTCGAACACGATGCCGAAGAACGACAGGCTCCCATCGCCGGGCGAGGCCGGGACGAAGCCGGTGAAGAGCCGGTGCGCGTCCGGCGGCTGTTCGAAGTACTTCGATCTGGCGTGCTGTGCTTAGCCGCCCCGCATGTTCCCCGCCTCGGCCTGCTCAACGTCCGGTGGTGGCTGATTCTGCGGCGCCGAAGCCAGTCACGCGGCTGCTCGACGCCTCGGATCGGTGCCGGGCATCGGAGACAGAACCCCTCGGTGGCAGCGCGGCTGCCTACCGGCGCGTGGAACAGGCGCGGGGCGCTGGAACGCGGCTGATGATGCGTGGCGTGCACGGGTCGACTTGTCGAAGAGCGCGGCCGCGCCCGCGCTGGGGTGGCGCCCGATGGGGTGCCTGCGATAGCCAGTCCCCGGGGTAAGGAAACCGGGCGCCGCTGGAGCGTTCAGAGACAGTGGAACGTGCTGAACTGGCACTGACCGGGTCCGGCGTCGTCAAGCTGGTCGCCGAGTCGCCTAGGGCTACCGTCCGCAGCTTTGATCTCACTTGGCGACCGCTTGTGTGGATCCCAGCCGAGAGCCGACCTGTGGGGCTGATTGAGGTATGTTCGAGCCCCCAGTGCGGCGGCGGTGGCACGCGGCCGACCGCGTCTCTGAATCGAGGCGATGCGTCTCGGCCCGGCTGCTCGGAACGCTCGTCGCCGCGCGCTCGCCGGGCGAACCGGGAGTGACAGCAGAACCGACAGCGCGCCAACGGCGGCCACGGTGGACAAGACCATCTGCTTCTTCATGGTTGGCAAGCCTCCTCCTCTCGGTGCGTGAGTTTGTGAAGCTGATTGACGTGCGGGCGTCATTGCGCCGGCTCCAGCGTTGGTTGCCCTCACTTCGCTTCGTTGAATCGCGAGCCCCTGCGTGCCCCCACCGGTCCGGCCTCAGAAGTGGCGAGCAACTCCCGGCGGCGAATCGAAATGCTCGCTCCGGCCGGACACGACGTGCTCGACGCGGCCCGTCCAGTAGCCCCTCCTCGGGGAGCGCCTCGGGCCGCAGGGTGCACGATCGAACGCTTCCGTTCCATATGGGTGGCGCGGCGTCGGGTCTGGGGCGGGCAAGTGACCACCTCCGGCGCCCTCTCCTGGTCATCGCATCTCGACGTCGAGGGTGAGCCCGTGCGGGCCCCGGCTCATGGCGGAGGACCGCGCAAGGGTTCTCGGTTAGAATCCGGTAAGGAAGCTGCGGTGTCACCGCTGTCCGGGTCGGGCTGGAATGGCGACTGGCGTGCGGAACGGACGATAGACCGACCGCGGTGCTCCGCGGCTCATCGGGCGAGCGGACACGGCGTTCACACCAAGCGCGTTGGCGGTGCCGCGGACCCTTCGGAGCCAGGGGCGATCGCCCTGGTCAGCAAGGGGACATTAGGTGAATCGCCTGTTTGCGTCCGGAGACGCTCCACCTCCGATCTGCGACGGCTTCCGCACTGCGAAGGCCGGGCGGATCCTGCGCGCGGCGAAAACAGACGCCCGGACACTCCGGGCGGCGACCGCAGGGCTCGGGATGACCGCCCGGCGAGCATCTCAGGCCTCGGGCGCACTCGCCGCCCGCCACGGGTCATCTGGACTGTGTCGCGCCCTGGTGCGACCTCGCCGGCCCGGAGGGGCCAAGTGCAGACGCTGATTTCGGCGGCGGTGACGCGCCGGGGCGCCGGCCGTCGCGGCCGGCTCGGGGCTAGGCTCTTTGGCGGCGCGGCGTCGGACGAGCGTTGTCGCGTTCCGGCGCACGGCCTCGACCGCGGGCTGGGCCAGGAAGGAGTCGATACAGATCGCCGTCATCCTCTCAGGCAGGTCGCCAGCCGTTCGAGCACCGCGGCACTTCGCCTCCAGTAGGCCTCTCGCTCTCGACGGGCGCCCACGCGCTGCCTCGACACTGCGCGGCCGTGGCGCAGACGCGCCACGCCGCCACCGGCGCCTCGAACCCGTCGAGCACGCGGAGGGCCTCCGGCCACCTCGCGTTCGGCCATGGCCCGGTCGCCCTCGGCCCAGAGCCGCCTCGGCCAGGCCCCGATGACCGAGGGCGCAGGTACGTGCGCTCAGCCGGGGCGGCGGCGAGTCGACACAGCTCCTTCATCTCTTCGCGGGCGCGCCCGAACTGTCGGCGCGCGCAGCCAGTACTGCTCCCAGTCCCAGCCGCAGCGGCATGTTGAGGATCCAGTCCATCAAGACCAGGTCCGCTCTCCAACCGGCCGGTGACCTCCTCGAATGCGCGGAGGGCTTCTGGCGTACCGGCTCGATCCGAGCATCGGCGACACCCGAGGACGATCGGAGCCCAGGATTCTCCCCAGCTGGGCTTCCTCGCCGGGCTGCCGCTCCCTGCTCGCAGAGCGCACGAGCCCTGGCGAAGTCACCCGCATGCGTGAGCAGCCATGCCGTCTGGAATCGGAATGCCTGCGCCCAGAGGTGGTGGCCGTTGCGCTCCGCCATCCGAGTCCCGTCGCGGAGCACGCGCCGGAGCTCACCCCATTCGACCGAGATGCAGCAACGCCCACGCGTCGATGAGAACTGAGCGGTCATGTAGTGATAGGCGTCGCTGCACCTCCACCGCCGAGCGCGTGCAGGCCTTCCTCCGCGGTGCGACACGCTGCCCGGTACTCCGCCCGGTGGCTCTGCAGAAGGCATAGCGGCCAATGTGCAGGCTGAGATGCCGGCGCTCACCGGCGCGCCGCAGCGATGTCCAACGAGAGACGGCACGTCTCGGCGTCCTCGTCACGCCATCCGCGCGAGAGGATGCGCTGGAACGCGTGGGAACCGCTGACGTGCGCCTGCAATGCGACGTTGTCACGCAGTTGAGGCACGAGGGCGAGGGCCTGCTCGATCAGCCGCCAGGCTGCGGTCGCGATCGACCCAGGAGAGGGCGCCGCCCAGCTCCAGCAACGCCCGCACCTCTCGTCGCCGCGGCCGTGCTCCCGCGCGTAGCGGGCGCGCGCCGTGAAGTCCTCGATCGAACCGCGCACGTCGCCCATGGCGCGGCGTGGAGGAGGCCGAGCTGCTTGAGCAGCCCCAGGCGCGAGGCCACGCGCTCGCCGTCCGGTAACCGCTCGGCGATGTCGAGCGCGCGTGCGCGATGTACCCGACTGCCTCGGCGTTGGCGTGTCGGCGACTCGCCGTGTCCGCCGCCTCCGCCAGGTACCGCACGGCTCGCCGGTCATCGCCCGCCTGCTGGAAGTGCGCGGCGAGCATGCCGGCGATATCCCCGGCCCGGTCGCCGTGGCCGATCTCCTCCCGCTCGCCGATCGCCTGGTGCCAGTGCCGCCGTCGTGGTCGGCGCGATGCTCTGGTAGAGCGCGTTCCGATGCAGGGCATGCATGAACCCGTAGTTCGACGCCACCGTCCGGTCCGGCCACTCGCGCGCTCCGAGCGAACGGATGAAGAGCTGCCGCCGCGCCAGCTCCTCGCACCGCTCCTCCACCTCGGCTCGTCACCCGGTTCAGGGCCGCCGCCACCGAGGCCGACGAGAACTCCATGCCGGCCACGCTACCCGCCGCCAGGATGCTGGCGCTCCTCGTCCGCCGAGCTGCGTCGATCCGCCGCTCGATCATCTGGCGCAGGCTCTCCGGCACGCTGACCTCGACCTCCTGCAGCCCCGCGCGGAGCTCCACCGGTCGTCGCGCATGGCGATCAGTCCGCGCCCGACGAGGTCGTCGATCACGCTCACCATGAAGAGCGGATTGCCCTCGGTCCGCCGGCTGATGACCTGCGCCAGGTCCTGACGGGAAGGCGTTGTGGGCGAAACGTTCCCGGCAGGTAGTCGGCCACCGCGGCCACACCGCAGCAGCGCGAGCGACAGTTCCTGGCATCGTCCCGGCCGGCCCGCGAGCTCGAGCTTGACCTCCTCGACGAGGGTGCTGGCGGACGATCAGATCGACCGGACGATACGTGACCGATCAGGAGCAACCGCGCGGGCTGGGAGCGCCGTGCCAGCAGGGGAGAGCAGATCGACGGTCGCCGCGTCACTCCAGTGCAGGTCCTCGAGGACCATGACCAGCGGCGCTTCCGCAGTCAGCGCCTCGAGCGCTTCGGCGATCTCCGCGCAGCATCCGCTCGTGCGTGGCGCCCAGCAGCTCCCGGTGCAGCGCGTCGCGGTCGGTGGGACTCGAGGAGCCATGGCATCTGCACCAGCCAGGTGGGCGCATGCCGCCGTAAGAGGGTGACCAGCCAGTCGCCCCCAGTCTCGCGGCAGAGCCGGCCGAGGGCATCGAGCAGCGACGGATATGGCTCCTGAGTCCCGTACGTCTCGACGCACTGGCCTCGCGCGATCCAGACGCCGCGGGTCGGAGGCGACGCGCTCTGAGGAAGGCCTCGACCACCCCCGTCTTGCCGATGCCAGGCTCGCCGGTCACGAAGACGATCTGTCGCACGCCGCGCCACGCCGCATCGAGCCCCGTCCGGAGCTGGCTCCAGAGCGGTCCCCGGCCCACGAAGTGGGCCGGGCCGCGATAGCTGGCGCGGCTGCCGAGGCGGCGGCGTCGCGCGCCGACTCGCCCGGACGCCTCACCGCCGCGGCGGTCGCGGGTCGACGTCGGTGACGTCGGCGATGAACCGGTACCCCCGCCGGTGCACCGTGGCCACGAAGCGGGGTGCGCCGACCTCATCGCCGATGAGCCTTCCGGATCTCCCGAACGCAGACCTTGAGCACTGGCGTCGCCCACCACGGTCCCGGGCCAGACGCGCTCGAGCAACACGTCTCTGGTGACGAGCTGCCCGTGGCGCTCAACGAGGCAGTGCAGCACGGCAAAGGCCTTGGGCGTCAGGTGAATTTCCGTCGAGCCCCGCCACAGTAGCGCGTTATCCGGATCGAGCCGAAAGGGAGAGAACCGCAGGCCTCGAGGTGGCTGTGTCTCCATTGCCTCGTATCCACCATTAGCGCACTTTTGTGACGCGTCCATCTCGCGACGGCCAGACTGCCGGCGGCCCGTCGAGCTGATCCCGGCCGCGGGATGGCGCGCGCCGCCATCCGGCGCCGGCGCGTCGGCCCGCCACTCCGGCGGCCAGACCTTCACCGCCTGCATGCTATCCCGGACGCGAGCGTGACGGCGGCGCAGCCGCCGGTCGGGCGATCTGGCCGAGCGTGGGCCACCCGAAGTAGCCCGGCTCGATGGCGCCGTTGTGCGGGCAGGGCGCGGGGTACCGCCTCTCGGCCTCGGACGATCCGTGTGAGCCAGGCCAGCAGGCGCCCGCCTTCGCGCTTCTTCTCGACGAGGGCATCGTGCAGCGTTCGACCGGCCAGCCGCACGACGCCTGCGCGAGCACCGCGCCGGCATCCACCCTGGGCTCCATCACGTGAGCGTCGCGCAGCCTCACGGCTCGCCGCAATACATCTCCCAGAACGTCCCGAACATGCCGCGGTAACGCGGCAGGCGGCCGTTGTGCGCACATTGACGGCTCCGACCGCCGCCGTGGCCAGGACCGGCGGCGAAGATCTCCGGCGCGCCCACAGCAGACCAGAGCATGTCCGGCCGACTGGCCTCGCAGCGCCGCCAGCCCATCGCCCTCGTTCAGGCGTCGACACGTGCTGGAACAGCCCGGTGCCGGGAAAGACCCGGCTGGGCTCGGTCAACAGCGTTTCGCGAGGCGCCGCCCGCCGGCGCATGTCCGCGAGGCGGTGACGGGGCCGAAGAGCAGCAGGGCCTCGGTGATCCGCCGCACGAGTCCGGGTCGGCGCCGAGGGGCGAGGAAGAAGACCGCGGCCGGTGCCGGTCCGTCGGCCGCGATGATAGGCGTGCCAGAAGACGGCGCCCAGCGGGTCACTCAGCCGTCGTGGCGATCACGACTCGCATTTGGGCGCTCTACCGGCCGAGGCGCACGCCAGGGGACCGCTGCTCGGCGCTCTCCTGGACCGCGATCTCACCACCAGCGCCGGACAGTTCGCACGAGTATGCGGGTTCATGGTGAAGAGTGAGCACGATGATGACAGTGACGAACGGCGCACGCAAGCGACCGGAGCGGTGCCGGGACGATGTTGCGGGAGGATGGTAGCGTCGCGGGGCCGTCGTGAGTGCGACGGTGACGCTGAGCGGCGGCGGCGCCGACGAGTGCGGCAAGCCAGCCCGGGCCGAGCCGCGATGTCGGGACGGCCGGTTCACGTTCAGGCGCTACGCTCGCGCGGGCTTTCCCTCGCGCTCTACCGCTCCGCCCCGATGGTTCGCGCCTTGGCGGCGATGCCGGCGTCTCCGATGGCCTCGAACGCATCGGCGATCTGGGTGACGCCTTCCGCGAGCGATCGCGCTGGGCCCGAGCAGCGCGTGAAAGTAGGCCTCGGCGAGCCTCGGCCGGAAGCCGGTCGGCTGGCCCGCGGGGCCACCCATGACCGCGTCGACCCGCACGGCGGCGTCACCGACGGCCGCCATCGTGTCCCATCCTCGCGAACGAAGGGCCAGGCCATAGGCGTCTCGCCACTCGTAGATGGCGCGACTCACATCCTGCCGGGCGAGTGCCGCATCCAGCGCCGCCAGGCGCTCGGCTAGCGCCGTCTCGTTTCGCAGGTCGCTTGGATCACCGCGATCCGCGGTTCTCGTGTCGCAGCTGTCGGGCAGGGTCCCGCCGAGGACGAGCGCGACGACTCCGGACACCGCCAGGATCGCCAGGACGATGCCAGCCCACTTCAGAGCATGCGTGTTCTCCTACTCAGCCGGAGTTCCGACACGACGGGTCGCCCGTTCAGATCGTGAGCCCGTCGACTCATCAGCGAATTGGCCTGTCGGGGCTGTCTCCTGAGGAGAGGTGGTTGCGGTGGGCGCAGCGCTTGACCCTCGGCGAGATCTGCAGGACAGGCGGGCAAGTCACCCGCCTGTCCCGCCGCTCCATCCGTCTACTCGGGACGGCTCAGGCGCGCGCCTCGAGGACCATGTTCGCGGGGTCTCGGCCACACGCCTGACCTGGCGGAACGCCCGCGTCGGTCAGGACCTTGCGCAAGCCGTGCCTCTCCCGCCTGCGCGCCCAGCGCGAGGCCCACATCCTGGCTGAGCGAGGCCGGCGTGCAGAGGAGCGTCGACGCCCCGTAGTAGAGGCGCCCGATCGGATTGAGGTTGTCCTCGAGCCGGTCGTTCGCCATCGGCTCGACGAGCATCCAGGACGCTCCGGGGCGAGCGACTGACGCACGTGCCGCGCCGCGCCGACCGGATCGCCCATGTCGTGGAGACAGTCGAAGAACGTGACGAGGTCGTAGCCGGTGCCGGGATACTTGCTCGCCGGTCGCCACCTCGAAGGTCACGCGATCGGCCACCCCGGCCTTCGGCGGCGCGCGCGCGCCCACTCGATGGACTCGGCGTGGTAGTCGAATCCCGAGGAAGCTGGACCGCGGAAACGCCTGCGCCATGATGATGGTGGACGCGCCGCGCCCGCAGCCCACGTCGGCCACGCCGCCCCGGCCTCGAGCCGCGCCTGCACGCCCTCCAGGGCGGGAATCCACGTGGCTGGTGAGGTTCATGGCATAGCCGGGCCGGAAGAAGCGCTCGCACCCTCGAAGACCGCCGAGTCGTGCTCGTGCCAGCCCACGCCACTCCGGTGCGGAAGGCGTCCGCGATCTTCGACTCGTCATGCACCGAGCCGACGCCCAGCAGGAAGGCCCCGGGCAGGTCGGCATCGAGGAGCACGAAGGCGTGCTCGGCCGGCAGCGTGAAGCGCCCGGTCGTCGCGTCGTAGGTGACGTAGCCGCCGGCGGCCTGCGCCGACCAGCCACTCGGTCACGTAGCGCAGGTGCGTCCCGGTTCGCTTGGCCAGCTCCGCCGGAGTCAGCCCGCCTGCGCCGGCCATCGCCCGGTACAGACCGAGCCGGTCGCCGATGAGGACCAGTCCCGCATGGAACGTGGCCGCCACGTCCTGGATGGCCTTGCCGAGGAACTCGTGCACCTTCGCCTGATCCAGCGTCGTCTGCTGCGTTGACATCGAGGATCCTCTCCCCTTGGGCGTTCGCCCGCGTTCGTTAGTCGACGACGCCCCATCGAGGTGCGGCGCGCCACCACTCCTGCGTTCCGTTGGTTCGCTGGACGAGGACCCCACCAGGGAGCCTCACTCAATTGCCACCGACTCTTCCGGCAAGGGATGGCCAAGTCGTGAATAGAATCGCTATGTTGCGGTCCGTTCGCGTCGATGGTGGTGCACAGAGGTCACGGATGGGTCAACTCTTGACCCTCTCGATCCTCGCGTACGGCTTACGCCGGCGGGGCAATGGCAGGGCCGCTGGACGTTCTCCAGGGGGAGCCCGCGGATCGAGGCGATCCGCAGACAGGTCACCCAGTTCCTCGTCCGCCAGAGCGGCGGCGCGCCGGCTGCCGCCCGTCCTGATCCTCGGCGAGACCGGCACCGGCAAGGGGCTCCTCGCCCGGGCCATCCACGAGGCCGGACCGCGTCGCGGCGGTCCGTTCGTCGACATCAACTGCGCCGCCATCCCCGAGACCCTGCTCGAGGCGGAGCTGTTCGGGTACGAGCGCGGGGCCTTCACCGATGCTCGCAGCAGCCAAGGCCGGCCTCGTCCAGACTGCGCATGGCGGCACGGTGTTCTTCGATGAGATCGGACTCCTGCCGACGGCGCTGCAGGGCAAGCTGCTCACCGTCCTCGAGGACCGCGCCGTCCGCCGCCTGGGCAGCACCCAGGCCGAGCGGGTCGACGTCGCCATCGCTGGCCGCGACGAGCGTCGATCTCCGGCGCGCCGTCTCCGACGAGTCGCTTCCGCGAGGATCTCTATCATCGGCTCGCGGTCATCACGCTCGAGCTGCCGCCGCTGCGCATGCGCGGCCCGGACATCCTCATCCTGGCCGACCACTTTCTGGCCCGGGCCTGCGCCGACTACGGCCTGATCCGCCGCGCGCTCACGCCCGACGCGCGCGCCGTCCTCGCTGCTCATCGCTGGCCCGGCAACGTCCGCGAGCTGGCCAACGCCATGGAGCGCGTGGCGCTGCTCTCCGACAGCGACGAGATCTCGGAGGCGGCTGCTCGACTTCCTGATGCCCGGCGTGATCGACGGCGCGACCGCCGATACGACCGTCGCGGGATCCCTGGAAGACGCCCTGCGCGCCCGGATCGAGGCGGCTCTACGCGCCAGCGGGGGCAACATCCGGCGCACCGCGGCCGCGCTCGGACATCTCGCGCAACACGCTGCGCGCCCGCGATGGACAAGTACGGCCTCCGGCATCGCGACCGGGTCCTGCCGGCGGGACCGCTGCATCGTGCCCGAGTCGGTCCTGCCGGCGCCGGCCGGGATCTCGCCGCAGTGGCATCGCCGTCGTCTGGCTTTTCTCCGTGTCAGGCTTCTGGCGCCGTCGCCGGGTGATGGTCCGCGGCATGCTGGAGACGGTCGGCGACAAGGTCCGGCGCCTTCGGCGGGCGCATCGAGGAATCGGGCCCCACGGGCGTCATCGCCGTCTTCGGTCTCGAACCCGTCGACAACGCGTCGAGCCACGCGGCGCTGGCCGCGGTGGCGATGCGGAACACGATGGCTCAGCGATCGCGCTGGACGCGGTCTTCGCCATTCACTGCGCCGACCACCTCGTGGGCGGCGACGACTCGACGCCGCCGATCGGCATGGATGGCAAGGCGGTCGACCTGGGTCGCTCCTCGAGACGCTGGTCGCCGTCGACGTCGCCGGGCGCCATCGTCGTCTCGGGACCCGGTGGTCCCGTTCCTGGCGCGGCGCTTCTCGCTCGAGCGCATCGGGGAGGGCGAGCGCGAGGCCTGGCGGGTCCTCCGCCTGGAGGAGATGCCCAGCCGGCTGGAGCACGACGCGCTTCGTGGGCCGGGCCGTCCGAGCTCGGCGTGCTTCGGCGCGCGGCGTCGTTCGCCGAGCGTGGGCACGGTCAGATCGTCGGCATCGTCGGGGAGGCGGGCGTCGGCAAGTCTCGCCTCGTCCGCGAGGCCATCCACGGCCTCCAGGGCTGGCGTCTGCTTCCGCGGGCGGGGCGCCGTACACGAAGGAGACGCCCGGCGCGCCGCTCATCGAGCTCCTCAGGGGCCTGTGCCACATCCAGCCCGCGGATGACGCCGGCGGAGGCGCGAGCGCGTCACGCGGGCGTTGCCGGCCGACGCCGAGGCCTCGCGCTGTCCTGCCTCCCGTACTCGATCTGCTCGGCGCCTTGCCGCGGGACCATCCGTTCCGGCAATGCGGATCCGGCGCAGCGCCGCCAGCGGACGCGCGATGCCGTCCGGCAGATGCTCCTGGCCGCGAGCCGGGCGTCGCTGCTGTGCCTGGTCGTCGAGGATCTTCACTGGATCGACGCCGAGACCCAGGAGGTTCTCGACAGCCTCGTCAACGGCATGACGGCCGCGCGAGTGCTTCTGCTCGTGACCTATCGGCCGGAGTATCGGCACGCCTGGGGCGAGCAAGACGCTTCTACAGCCAGGTGGGCCTGGACGCGCTGCCGGCCGAGAGCGCCGGGAGCTGCTCGGACGCGCTGCTCGGCCACGATCCCGGCTGCTTCCCCTCAAGCAGCTCTGGTCGGACAGGGCAACCCGTTCTTCCTGGAAGAGATCGGTCCGGATGCTCGTCGAGACGAGCGTGCTTGCGGGAGAGCGTGGCCGGTATCGACTGGCGCACCCGGTCGACGCGATCGCGGTCCCGCCCACGGTCCAGGCCGATGCTGGCGGCGCGCGGATCGACCGGCTGCCAGGTGCGAGGACCGGCACCTCCTCCAGGTCGCCTCCGTCGTCGGAAAGGACGTGCCTGCTCCGCTGCTCCAGGCCATCGCCGATCTCCCGGACGAGGCAGTGCGCCGCGGGCTCGACCGCCTGCAGGCCGCCGAGTTCCTGTACGAGACGCGCGTGTCTCCCGATTCCGAGTACACCTTCAAGCACGCGCTCACCCACGAGGTCACGTACGGCGACCTTGCTGCCGGAGCGGCGGCACGGCCCTCGCACGCCCGCATCGTCGAGGCCATCGAGCGCCTCGAATCCGGACCGGCTGACCGGGCGGACGAGCGGCTCGCCTACCATGCGCTCCGGGGCAGATGTGGGAGAAGGCGGTCACGTACCTCCGTCAGGCCGGCGCCGCGGGGCCGTCGCGCGATCGGCGAACCGGGACGCCGTGAGCGTGCTTCGAGCAGGCGCTGGCGGCGCTCCAGCATCTGCCCGAGAACCGTGCGAACGCTCGAGCAGGCCATCGATCTCCGCTTCGATCTCCGCGACGGCGCTGTTCCCACTCGGCGAGTCCGAGCGGATCTTCGGCTATCTCGGCGAGGCCGAGCGCCTGGTGCGGACGCTCGAGCGATCGCGGCGGCTGGGCCAGCTGTCCGTCTATCTGTGCCAGGACTACTGGACGAGCGGCTATCCGACGAAGGCCCGCGAGTTCGGCCAGAGCGCCCAGGCGATCGCCGAGTCGCTCGACGACGTGCCGCTGCAGGTGACCGGGAATCTCTACCTCAGCGCCGCCCTCATCCACACCGGCGACTACCGGCGGGCCGGAGGCCTTGCTGCTCGAGCGTCCTGCGGCTGCTCGGCGACCGCGAGCCGGGAGCGCTTCGGCCTCGTCGGGTTTCCGGCGGTGAGCGCGCGCTTCTACCTGACGTGGATCGCGCTGAGTCGGGGAAGTTCGAGGAAGGGATCGGCCGCGTGGAGGAAGGCATCCGCCTCGCGGAGACGCCTCGATCATCCGTATACGCTCGGCGCGGCGCGCTCGATGCTGGCCTTCCTCCACATGGTGAGGGGCGAGCTCGACCACGCCATCCAGCTCCTCGAGCGAGAGCTGGCCATGCCTCCCGAGGGCAGCGTGGCCCAGCACTCGGTCGTGAACTGAGGGACACCTGGGCTACGCGTACACTCTCGGGGCGGGCGGCCGAGGGCATCCCGCTGCAGGAGCGGGCACTGAAGGTCATCGAGGCGATCAAGCTCGAGCGTACCAGTCGACCTGCATGATCCAGCTGGGCGAGGCGTACCTCCTCGCCGATCGCCTCGACGCCGCGCTCGACCTGGCCCGGCGGGCCCTGACCTTCACCCGCGAGCGCGGCCAGCGCCCTCACGAAGCGTGGGCGCTCCGGCTCCTCGGCGAGGTCACCACCCGCCACGATCCGGGCCGAGCGTGCCGACCGGTACTTCCGTGACTGCGCTGGCGCGCGCCCAAGAGCTGGGCATGCGCCACCTCGTCGCCCACTGCCAGCTCGGCCTCGGCAGGCTCTCACACGCGGACGGGCCAGGACGCGCCTGCCCGGGAGCATCTCTCCACGGCGTCGGCGATGTTCCGTGAGATGGGCATGAAGTTCTGGGTGGAGAAGGCGGAAGCGGCGATGCCGTGAAGCGTGTCCTGCGCCTTGTCGAGGCGCGGGCGCGCGATGGCGAGTTCGGGGATGCCTCGAGAGGTTCCGCGGGCCTGGTCGCCACTGGCACCTTCACCTGGCGCGCCATCACCAGAGGGCGGCGCCGATCATGCAGATCCGTGTGGCCGGGACAATTCTCGGCGAGACCGCCGACGGGGCGGTGGTGGTGCCGGCCGCGGTGGACTACGTGGTCGTGGACGGAGCGCGTCGCGAACTTCGCGGGACGGCCCGAGCTCACGAACGCCAACGCACGCCGACTGCGGCTGGCGGGAAAGCTGTCGCCGCGGACGCGGCAGGAGCTGACCGCGAGGAAGTGGACCGTCGAGGAAGGAATCTCCGTCGTCCCGCCACCTTCTTCCGCGACCCCGAAGAGGTAGACCGTCCGGTTGCAACGATGCAGGTGCCGCCCGCGCTGCGGCGGCTAGCGGGGGTCCAGGGAGACTGGGCCGCGGGCCAGCGGCCTCGCGTGAAGCGGCGCGCTAGGCGCCGTCGAGACCGAGGACCTGGCTCAGACGGGGGCGATTGAAGCCGAGCACGACTTCGTCGCCGACCACGATCACCGGCACCGCGAGCTGGCCCGTGTGTCGGATCAGCTCTTCGCGCCCCTCGATATCCTCCGCGACGTTGACCTCCTGGAAGGCCACACCCTTGAGGCGAGGAATGCCTTGGCGGTCTTGCACGGGCCGCACGTCGGCGTGCTGTAAACGATCACGGATCGGTCAGTGGTCACGGTCTCCTCCGGTTCCGCCGCCGCGCTTGGCGCGCGTCGACCTCGTCTCGACGAGCTGCACTTACCTTAGCATGGCTCGGCCGGGCCGGGCCGCGAGCGAGCATGGTACGTTGGCTGGTAGTGGTACCGAAGCCCCTGGCATCAGGAATGGCACCGGCAGCTGGCCGGGTACGGAAGGGATGAGCATGCGACGGATCACGTTTCTGTTGGCGATGGCGCTCCCGCTGCTCGCGAGCCAGGTCTTCGCGCAGACCCTGCCGCCGGTGCGCGTCCGCGGCGTGATCGAGCGGCTCGAGGGCAGTCTGCTCACGGTGAAGACTCGAGAGGGCTCGACCGCTCAGATCACGCTCGCTCCCAACTACAGCGTGGCGGCCGTGACCAAGGCGGAGCTGGCCGACGTGCGGCCGGGCGCTACATGTCGGCATCAGCTGCCCTCCGCCCGGCGGAGGCCCGCTCCGGGCGCAGGAGGTGCTGATCTTTCCGGAGTCGGCCCGGGGAAGCGGTGAGGGCCACTTTCCGTGGGACCTGACGCCCGAGAGTCACGATGACGAACGCCGCCGTGGCGGACGTGGTGCAGAGTGTCAACGGCCCGGTGCTCCGGCTCAGCCCGAAGGGGACCGATGTCCAGATCGTCGCTGCCGCCGGGTGTGCCGATCGTGACCTTCGGCCCCGGCGACCCGAGCCTCCTCGTGCCCGGCGCCGCCGTGTTCTTCTCGGCCACCTCGGCCGACGGGCGCCTCAGCGCCACGCGCATCCTCGTCGGGAAGGACGGGGTCGTTCCCCGATGTGACGCCGGACGGACGCTCGCCCCGCGGACGGGGCGGCATCCACTACCGGGTCGAGCCTCCGCGGAAAGTATTCGAGCTCAGGATCTGAGCCGCTCGAGGGCCGCCGCGACCCGCTCCAGCGCGAAGACGTAGTCGCGGAGCAGCGCGTCGTGCTGCTGCTGCAGGCGGCTCAGCGAGCGCTCGAGGACCTGATTGCGGAGAACCAGCTCCCGATGAGCCGTCTCCATCCTCGCGAGGGCGGAGGCTTTCGCCTCGAGCTCCTGGCCTGATCGCGCCAGGGCCGCGCGGCTCTCCTGAAGGTCGGCGACGAGCTGATCGATCTCGACGCGCTGGGCCTCCTCTCGCACAGGCCGGTCTCGACCGCGTCCATCCGCCGGTGCCAGCTCCCGGCGCGCTGCCGCAGCGAGTCCAAGCGTGCCCGGAGGCCGTCCGCTGCGGCGGCCGGGCGCTCGCGCGGCACGGCGTCCGGTCGAGGAGCCCGGCCGCCAGCAGTAGCTGGAGCCGGCTCGAGCCCCGCCGTTTCCGGCCCCGGACGGTCCGGTCGATCCGTTCGTGTCCGGACTTCCGCGTCGCGCCCAACAGGTCCAGCGTCCGCGGGCTCTCCGTAGAGCCGCGTCAGGGCGCGTCCCATGGCGTCGGAGGTCGTGGCGACGGACTCGATGGGGAGGCCCGTGCAGGCGCGAAGCTCGATGACGACGTCGGCGTCGGTCGGATCGTCCATGGCGAGGATGATCCGGTCATCGTTTCTGGCAATCGGGACCACGCGGTGATGTCGGGCGTAGCGCGCGCTGATCAGCGCCGACAGGTCCGGATCGATCGACCGGCGGTCGAGATCGACGAACGCGATCCGAAGCTGGAGGCCCAGGGCGTGCTTGAGCTGCCGCTCGGTGATGTACCCGAGCTCGATCAGCGTCTCGCCGAGCGGAACGCTGGTCCGCCGCTGGCTCCGCGAGCGCGGTCTCGAGCTGGAGCCGACGTGACGAGGTTCGTCTCGACCAGGATGTCCCCGAGCAGATGCTCGCGCCGGTACTTGCCGAGCACGACGTTGAGCTCGTGCGCGGTGACGAGCTTCCGGTCGACGAGCAGCTGCCCCAGCAAGGCCGCGGCTCGGCCTGCTCCCTGGAGGGCGAGCACACGCTCGAGCTGGACCTCGTTGATCAAGCGGTCCCTGACCAGGAGGCCCCCAGCAGGGGTGGCTGCCGGGGCGGGCGCCTCGGGCGGTCGATGCGGCTCTCGGAGCGGCGTTCAGCTCCGCCACGTTCATCGCGTTCCTCCCTCGGCGTGGTCCGGTCGAGGACCGGTGGATCCGGCCACCGGAGAACCACTGGGACCTAGAATCTTACGAGACGGACCGCGCGAAGCCGAAGGTTCTCGTGACCGTGAACGGCACGGTGTCGCGATCAGCTACACTCCCGCGAGCCGGTGTCGGGCGCGTGGCCGCGCGAGCGCCGCTGTGGTCGGCCGTTCGCGAGGAGCCTGCTCGATCGGACTCGGCGCGTCCGGACTGCTCTGCGATGCTCTCGGCGGCGACGCGAATAGCCGACGCCGAGTCGGGGCCACGGTCCGGGCCGTGACCCCCGATTGCCCTGCAATGCGGTGCGACGCTCAGAATCGAATTCCGACACCGACCACCGGCCCGTGCGAGGTCACGCCGAGCTTGAAGCTGCCGTTCTCGTAGTCGACGCCCATCGCCCGGTAGCCCGCCTCGAGGGACCACGTGTCGTTGATCTCGTAGGCGATGCCTCCGAACGCCTGCCACGTCAGGTCGGAGCCGATCCCCGAAGCCGCCCACATCCCCGAGCACCGTGAGCACCCATCGCTCGGCCAGTCGCACGCGTAGCCGGCCGCCGACCACCGGATCGGCCCACATCCGGGTGTCGGCGAGCCGCAGATTCTGGCTGGCCGGCGCCGCTGAACTTCACCTCGGTGTCCACAGTCGAGATGCGCACCCTGCCGAGGGATCGATTGCCGGCGTCGCTACGCCGCGCATCCGAGGGCTCCAAGGGCCTGGAGCAACCGCGCGCGGCGCCGGGCTTTTCGGGCCTTCGGCCGGCGTCGCGGAACATTCTCGTTGACGGCCTTCGCCCAGCACCGTACCTTGGCGCCATGTATTTCAAGCAGATCCTGAACGAGGACTGCGGCTGCTCGTCCTACGTCGTGGCGTCCCGCGCCTCGCGCGACTGCGTCGTCGTGGACGCGGCGCTCGACATCCAGCCCTATCTCGACGTCATCCAGGACCGCGGCTTGACCCTCCGGTACATCGTCGACACGCACCTCCATGCGGACCACGTCTCCGGCAGCCGCCGGCTCTCCGGCGAGACGGGCGTGCCGGTGTCGCTCCACGAGTCGGCGGACGTCCTCTTCCCGTTCGAGAAGCTGCAGCGACAAGCAGAAGCTCGAGCTCGGTCCGGTGGTCCTGGAGGTCATGCACACGCCCGGTCACCGCCCGGAGTCCATCTCGCTGGTCATCACGAACCCGCCGCGGAGCCCGCTGCCGTCGATGGTCCTGACAGGCGACTGCCTCTTCGTGGGCGACGTCGGCCGCCCGACTTCGGCGGGCCGGACGCGGCCGGGCAGCAGTACGAGAGCAGCCGGCGCCTGCTCGGGCTCGAGGACTACGTCGAGGTGTTTCCGGCGCACTTCGAGGGCTCGTGCGGGCGGGGGATGTGCGGGCGGCCGAGCTCGACCATCGGCTTCGAGCGGCGCTTCAACCCGATGCTGCTCCTCCCCACGAAGGAAGCGTTCGTGCGCGAGCTCGATCTCCTCGCGGCCGCCCCGACCGCTGAACATGGACGCGATCATCGCCACCAACCGTGGCGCCGCGCCGATGAGCTGGTCGATGCTGCGCCATCCGCTCCCGCACGTCCAGGACGTGGCGATCGAGCAGGCGCGCCCGAAGATCGAGAAGGGCGAGTGGTGGCTGCTGGACGTGCGCGAGGACGAGGAGTGGCAGCGCGTCCACATCCCCGGCGCGCACCACATTCCGCAGTCGGAGCTGGCCGTCGCGGCTGTCCGAGATTCCCAGCGGGCTCGGTGCCTCTGGTCGTCTGCCACAGCGGCGATGCGCTCGCACCGCGCGGCCCAGTTCCTGAAGCAGGTCGACTTCCCGGTGCGTCTACAGCCTGGCTGGTGGCACCGCCGGCTGGCAGGCGGCGGGTCTGCCGGTGGTGAGCGGCGACACCACGCAGACCGGCGTCCGTCTGACCGAGGTCGTCGGCCCGCACTGATTCGCCGCCCGTCTCGGCGGCCTGCGCGCGCCGTCAGTCCCGGAGCGCCGGCAGTACCTCCGCCGTGAAGCGCTCGAGCTGCGCGCGCTGGTCCTCGCCGACGAACCGGATGCAGAGATCGGTGACGCCGGCCGTGGCATAGCCGCGGAGCGCCGAGATCACCGCGTCCGCCGGCCCGAGCCCCATCGTTCCTCGCTGGTGGACGCCGCCTCCGTAGTAGGCCGCCAGAAACTCCGCCGTCTCGCCGCCGCGCCGCGCGGCGTCGTCGTCGTCGAGCCGCACCGTGGTGTACACGCACAGGGGAAACGCCGGCAGCGCGCGGCCATGGCGGGCCAGGGCCTCCTGGGCCCGGTCGCGCACCTCGCGGCACTCGTCGGTGTGGAGGTACGTGGTGATGATGCCGTCGCCGAGGCGGGCGAAGCGGTCGAACTGGCGCGGCGAGCCACTCGCCGCGATTGCCCGCCGTGATGAGCACGGGCGGACCCGCCGGAGTCCAGGGCAGGGGGCCGATCGTGTGCTCGATCGAGCTCCACGCCGTGGCCGCGCCACGTGACGGGCTCCCCGCGCCACAGCATCCGCCAGGCCTCGACGTGCTCCTCGAGGCGGCGGGCGCGGCGGCGATGATCCATCCCGCAGGCGGCCCACTCGCGCTCGGCGGAGGGCAAGCTCCACCCGACGCCGAGCCCCAGCACGACCCGTCCGCGCGAAAGCTGATCCAGGTTGCTGATCTGATGAGCCAGGATCACCGGTGCCGCAGCGCCGGCAGCAGCACCGCGGTGCCCAGGCGCACGCGCTCGGTCATGGCCGCGACGTAGGCGAGGGGTCGTGAGGGGCTCGAGGCGCGGCTTGGCGACGACACTGTCGCCGACCCACACGGCGTCGTAGCCGGCCTGGTCGCTGATGCCGGGCCATCTCCCAGCACTCCTCCACGGCCGGCCTTCGGGCCGAGCGCATGACGATGGCGCGGGTGGGGAGCAGGACGCCGATGCGCATCGGTGAGGTCCTCGTCGCTACACGCGGAGCCGGGGATCCAGGAGGTCGCGCATCCCCTCGCCGAGCAGGTTCGCGCCGACCACGGCCAGGAGAATCGCCACGCCCGGGAACGTGGCGATCCACCAGTATCCGAAGATGAACTCACGGCCCTGGCTCAGCATCGCGCCCCACTCGGGCGTGGGCGGCTGGGCGCCGAGGCCGAGGAAGCTCGAGGGTGGCGGCGACGAGGAGGGCGTTGCCGAGCCCGAGCGTGCTGCAGGACGATGACCGGCGCGAGGATGTTCGGGCACCACGTGGCGGCCGAGAACCCGCAGGTCTGCCGCGCCCCGACGCGCGGCTCGCCTCGATGAAGGTCCGCGTCGTCACGTCCAGGCACCGCGCCGTTGACGACTCGCACGTAGGCCGGGCATCGGAGGAGATCCCCGACCGCCACGATGAGGTTCTCGAGGCTCGGTCCGGTGGCGGCGACGATGGTCAGGGCGAGCAGGATCCCGGGCAGGGCGAGCAGGAGGTCGGTGAGCCGGAGAATCACCGTGCCGGTGAGGCCGCGATAGTAGCCGGCCAGCAGTCCGAGCACGCTGCCCGCCAGGCCGCCCACGAGGACCGCCAGGAGCCCGACCCGCAGCGACTGGCGGCCCCCAGATCACGCGGGCTCAGGATGTCCCGTCCGAAGACGTCGGTGCCCAGCGAGATGAGCTGCGCCGGGCGCGCGCAGCGACGCCTCGCTGGTCCTGGAGGATCGGGATCGTACGGGGCCAGCCAGGGCGCGCCCACCGCCATGGCGATCAGGACGAGCAGGAGCACGCTGCCGGTCACCGCACCCCGGTGCCGCAGGAAGCGCCGGAGCTCGGGATAGGCCGGAGGCCCGCGGACGGCGACGGCGTCCGGCGGACCGCTACCGGGCATCGTAGCGGATCCGCGGATTGACCAGCGCGTGAGGAGAGATCCACCGCGAGGTTCACGAGGCTGTAGGTGGCGGCGATGAGCAGGCACCAGCCCTGGACGATGGGGATGTCGCGCGCGAACACGGCGGCGACGACGAGCTGCCCCAGCCCCTGGCGCGAGAAGAGGGACTCCACGACGACGCTGCCGCCCAGCAGCAGGCCGAACTGGAGGTCCCACGAACGTGATGACGGAGATCAGGGCGTTCCGGAGGGCGTGGCGGTAGATGACCGCGCGCTCGGGGAGCCCTCGCGCGGGCCGAGCGGACGATAGTCCTCGCTCAGCACCTCGAGCATGCTCGAGCGCGTCAGGCGCGCGACCGTCGCCGCAGCCGGGCAGGGCGAGCGTGAGCGCGGGCAAGACCATCCCCGACCAGCCCTGGCCCCCGAGGCGCGGGCAGCCAGCGCAGCTGGACGGCGAACACCAGCATCAGCATGAGGCCGAGCCAGAATCCGGGCATGGAGATGCCGAGCAGCGAGACCAGCATGGTCAGGAAGTCGGCCCACCGGCCTCGGCGCACGGCCGCGGCCACCCCGGCGAGAACGCCGAGCACGGTGGCCAGCCCGACCGACACGAGGGCGAGCTGCACGGTCGGCCACGTGTTCTCGATCAGGATGCGCGCGACCGGCCGGTTCTGCTGGAAGGACTTGCCGAGATCCCCGTGCAGCGCGCCGCCGAGGAAGCGCGACGAACCGGACCAGGAACGGGTCGTTCAGGCCGAGCTGTTCGCGCAGGATCTCGATGTCCTTGGCCGAGGCGCCGAAGTGCGAGACGAGCATCGTCGCGGGGTCGCCCGGGAGCGTGTTCATGAGGGTGAACACGGCGGCCGCGACCCCGAGCAGGACGAAGAGGGTCGCGGCGAGTCGCCAGGCGAGGAAGCGGGCCACGGGATCCTACGCGGGCCGTCGGCTCGGGAGCCGGCGGGCCGGAGCGATCGCCCGGCTCGCCGGCGCGAGCGCGACCAGGGCTCGCGGCTACTTCTTCAGCCACATCTCGGCGAAGTACGCGTCGTAGCCCCGGCGGTTGAACTGGACGTCCTGCACCTGAGTCCGGTAGACGTGGATGGTCTCTCGGACGAACGCCGGCAGGAAGAGCGCGTTCTCCATGGCTGAGGACCCGGAAGCGGCCGTAGATGTCGGCCCGCTTCTTCGGCGTCCAGCTCGACCTCGCCCTGGTCCAGCGAGGCTCGTCGATCTGCTTGATGTTCTGGAAGGTCCAGGCGAAGCCCTTGCCCTCGTTCCGCGAGTGGAACAGGATCGACATCAGCTCGGGATCGAGGGACGCGAAGGGCGAGCGGCGCCAGGTTGTTCTTCGCGCCCTCGGTCGCCACCTGGTTGACGGTTCCCACCTCCTGCAGGCTGATGTTCGTCTTGATGCCGACCTTCCGGAAGTCGGCCTGCACGAACTCGGCCTCCGGCGGTCGTGTAGAAGACGTAGTGCTCGATCACGAGCGGGGCGCCGTCCTTCGCGCGCATGCCGTCGCGCGCCCTTCTTCCAGCCCGCCTCGTCCAGGAGCGCCTCCGCCTTCGCGGGGTCGTAGGGGTACATCTTCTCCACCGCCGGGTTGTAGGCGAAGGTCGCCGGGCGTCAACGGGCCGTAGGCGCGGCTTGAAGACGCCCTGGTGCACGCCTCCGCACCAGGCCCTCGCGGTCGAGGCGCGTAGATCATCGCCTGGCGGACGTTCAGGTCCGTTCGTGGGCGCGCGCTTGGTGTTCATCGGCCAGCCCAGGGCATGCCCGGCTGCGGCGCGCTCTTCACCTGGAAGCCGCGGATCGGCCTTCAACCGCTGGATCTGGTGCGGTCGGCGGCAGGTCGATCGCGTCGACCTGGCCGGACTCGAGCGCGGCCAGCCGGGCGCCGGCGTCGGGGATCTGCCGGAAGGTGAGCGTGGCGAAGTTGGGCCGGCCCCTTATGGAGGTACGACGGGCCCCAGGTTGTAGTCGGGATTGCGGACGAGCTTGACGTGCTGGTTCTGCACCCACTCGACGAACTTGAACGGCCCGGTACCGACCGGATGCCGGCCGAACTCGGCCCCGAGCTCCTTGACGGCCTGGGCGAGACGGGCGCGAAGAAGACCTGGCTGATCACGGTGAGGAACGGACGCCTTCGGCTTCTTGAGGACGATCCGCACGGTCGTCGCGTCGACGACTCTCGCTGCTGGTCGTAGAAGCCTCGGAGGGCGACGCCGGCCTGGCGGGACTTCGTCTCCGGATCGACCATCCGGTCGAAGCTGAACTTGACGGCCTCGGCGTTGAGCGGCGTGCCGTCGTGGAACTTGACGCCCGGGCTGCAGCTTGAAGCGTCCACACGAGCCCGTCCGGGCTGGAGGTCCAGGACTCCGGCCAGCCCTGGGAACACCTGGCCGTCGGCCCGCAGGGACACCAGCGGGTCGAAGATGTTCAGCAAGATGAAGTGGCTGATCGACTGGGAGGTCACATGCGGGTCGAGGATGTCGACGAAGCTCGACGAGTAGCCGAAGGTGAAGTCTCCGCCGGCGACGGGCTGCGCCGGGGCGCAGGTGGCGAAGAGGGTCACGGCCAGGGCCGCGACGAGGGCCATCCAGGTCCGACGCCGGGACGTGCCGCCGGGGACGTTCATGCTCGCTCCTCCTGTTTCGTTTCGTGGAAGTCGGTCCGCACCAGGCGCGGACCGATCGTGAGAGATCATGCCAGGGGCGGACGCGGAAACGGGCCGCGGGCGGCCTCGTAGGCGCGGGACGCCCGCAGCACCAAGGCGTCGGCGAAGCGCGGCCCCGCGATCTGCATGCCGATGGGCAGCCGGTCGCGCGGTGAGCCCGCAGGGACGCTGGCCACCGGCTGGGCCGGTGTGGTTCGCCCAGCATGTCAGCGCGGGGGCTTTGCCGCGAAGCCAGTCCGGCAGGCCCGGGACCGGCGGCGCCGACACGTGAAAGCCGGGCGCATGAGAAGATCGCGTAGTCCTCGAAGAGCGCCTCCATCCGGGCGGCCACCGTCGACGGGTCATCAGGGCCGCGTGATACGCCGCGGCCCGTGATCTTCCGACCGGCCTCCGCGCCCGCGCGGGTACGGAGTCCAGGAGATCCTGCTGCTCGGGAGTCAGCCCTTCGAGAAACTCCGCGAAGATGGCCATGTAGCAGAGCGCGATGCGCCGGCACGATCGCCTCGATGCCGGGAGGGGCGATGGCGATCACCCGGGCGCCGAGCCCTCGAGCGTCCGTGCCGCCTCCTCCACGCTCGCGGCGATCTCCGGCTCCACCTCCGGCCAGCCCGAGGTCGGGGCTGTAGGCGATCGCGTAGCCCGCCACACCGTCTTCCAGTCCGATCCGAGTAATCGCGGCCGTCCGCGGGCAGGGGCAACCGGATCCCGACGGTCCGACCCGCCAGCACGGTGAGGAGGAGCGCGGCGTCCGCCACGGTGAGGGCCACTGGGACCGCACGTTCGAGAGCGCTCCCCACCGGGACGGCGGCCAGATGGGAACGCGGCCGGCGGTGGGCTTGTGACCGAAGATGCCGCTCCACGTCGCCGGGATGCGGATCGAGCCCCCACCGTCAGTTGCCACCGCCAGCGGGCCGAGCCCCGCGGCCACCGTGGCGGCGGCGCCGCCGCTGCTGCCGCCGGGGCTGCGCTCGAAGGTTCCACGGGTTCCGGGTGGATCCCCGTGAGGGGAACTGTCGGTTGACGAACCTGTGGCCGAGCTCGGGCGTGGTCGTCTTCCCGAGAATCACCGCCCGTGCTCGCGCACTCGCGCGACCGCCGGAGCGATCGTCCAGCCACGCCTGATCGGCGCGCACCGTGCGCGAGCCGTAGAGCGTCGGCACGCCCTGCGTCAGCAGGATGTCGCTTGATCGACACCGGCACGCCGTCGAGAAGACCCCGCGGCTCGCCGCGCCCCCATCGCGCTTCGCTGGCCTGGGCGACCTCCATGGCGCCGTCGGCATCGACGGCGCGCGGTAGGCGTTGAGGGCCTCGTTCCAGCTTCTCGATCCGGGAGAGCGCGGCCCGGGTGGCTTCGACCGGCGACAGCGCCCAGGTGCGATAGGCATGAAGGAGCTGTGCCTGCAGTCGAGAAAGTCGAGGGGCTCGGACACGGAGACCTCCACGAGAGCGCGAGGGTTCAGCGAGCGGCCTGAGGCCGGATCGTCTCGCTACGTCGTCACTCTGCGCAATCAGGACGTTGGCGAGCCACCTCAATCGCCGGCGTGGCGCTCGCGGCGGGCGCCTCTCCGCGCCTCGCATCCGGCCTGCGCGCGAGGCACACGGCTCGACCAGTCGCCGGGGCGGGCGCGGAGGCGCCTGACCGCGCCGCGCTCGCTACGCCAGGATGCGCGCCTCGCGCGACGAGCGGCTCAGACCGGTCGCCCACGGCGCACCTGACGTCGGTCGGACCAGGGCAGCCTCGATCAGCTCGCGCACCTTGGCGCGGGCGTCCTCGAGATTCAGGGACTGCGTGCGGCGTGAGCTGGCTCGTCACCACCAGGCGGCCGTCGGCGTCGAGGCGGCGAGCCACGGAGACCGTGGAGGCGCTGCCGGGCCGCGTCGCTCGATCCCCTCGATCGCGCCCAGGTCGACCCGGAGGTCGATCTTCGTCGCGACCTTGTTCACGTTCTGGCCGCCGGGGCCGGAGGCGCGCGTGGCGCGGACGGTGATCGCGCTCGCCGGCACCCGGACGGTCTCGCTCACGACGATCGCGCTCACGCCTCGTACTCCTGGGCGAGCCTGGAGCTCCACGTCGCCGTCGTCACCGATGACGAGCGTGATGAGGTTGGGGCGGCAGCAGACCGCGCAGTCCTCGGTGAAGGCCTGCGCGACGCCCTCCGCTCGACGTCGACGAGGATCTCGTTCTCCTCGCCGCAGACACCGCGCACTCGTACGTCACGAGGCTTCGGACCGGCGGACGGTGGCGTCGGGCGACGGGTGAGGCCGAGGAGCAGTTCCACCCCCAGCCCCGGGCGGCTCGACCCTGAGCCGGACCGTGCCGTTCTCCACGACCGGCAAGCCGGAGACGAGCTCCGTGTACCAGCCGGGCTGAAGAACGCTCGGACGGTTTCCTGGATGAGGGCGTTCGGCGCGTTCAGCAGAGGTGCACGCTCGCCATCCACACCACCGGCCCCGTGCGGTCGTTGCGGCGCGACGGGCAAGCCGAACGCCTCCGCCATCGACGCGATGGCCTTGCCCTCCGTGAGCCCGCCGCACCAGCCGAGATCGAAGCATGACGATGCTCGCGGCGCGCGCTTCCAGGAGCTCCCGGAAGGACTGGCGGCCGCCGAGGCATCTCGCTGGCGGTCGTCGGGGCGTCGTGCCACTGGGCGAAGCGAGCGGAGACTCGCCGATGTCGTCCGGGCGGAGCGGGTCCTCGATCCAGTACGGGGATGGAGCCCCTCCGACTCGAACGCCCGCGCGATCTTCAGGGCCGGTCGGCAGATTCCAGAGCCCGTGGAGCTCGACCATCATGTCCCATCCCGCTCGCCGACAGCGTCTGGCGCACCTGGCGGAAAGGCTCGAGTCCCTTGTCGAGCTCGGCCGCCGGGTGGTTCATGCGCCCCCGAGGCGTACGCGTACTCGTCGAACGGCCACATCTTCATGCTGCGGCCACGCCCTGCGCGAGAGACTCTGGGCCAGCTCGCCCGCGCGCCCTGTGGAGGAAGGCGTCGAGGTCCTCGGTGGGGCCCTCGCCGCGCGTCGCCGCCGGCAGGCCCCAGTTCTGGAGCATCTGGCCCTTGTTGGCCCGGACGTGCCGGTATCCCGCGCAGGTTGTTGTAGACCATGCGGATCGCCTGGCGGGTGGCGCCCCGAGGAGCTGGACCACCGGCTGGCCGGTCGCCTTGCCGGCCAGGATTCCACAGCCGCGATGTCCACGGCCGAGTTGCCGCGCTTCGGTGCCGGTGCTGCGGGTGCCGACGTAGGCTGCGGGAGGGCGACGCGGAGGCCGTCGATCGCCGAGGGATCCTTGCGACCGCGGCGCACGGCGGCCGGACGTCTCGTGCAGAGGTACGCGGCGACCTCGTGGGCGCTGAAGAAGTTTCCCCGAGCCTCAGCAGGCCGGCGTCGGATGTGGAAGGCGCACGAAGCAGAGGTTCGGGGAACTCGCCGAGCTGGATGGTCTCTGGCGAGCCGTGATGCGCATGGGAACGGGAGCCTCCTGAGCTGAGTCAGCTCCTTGATGGCGCCGCTGGTCAGCCCGCTGACGAAGTATCGCTGCATGAGGAAGTAGAAGACTCATCGGCGGGAGCGTGAAGACGGCGGCCGCCGCGAAGACCAGCTCCACGGGCGTGGCCAGCTCGCCGATGAACGAGGCCAGCCCGACGGCGGCGGGGCCGAAGATCCGAGGAGGCGAGGAACGTGGACGCGAACAGGTACTCGTTCCAGCCGTCGAAAGAACGCGATGATACCGACTGTCACCAGGGCGGGCGGGAGAGGGGCAAGGTGATCCGGAAGAGTATGCCCATCGGCCCGCAGCCGTCGATCTGCGCGGCTTCCCGGACTTCGCGGGGATCGTGTCCATGAGAGCTCTTCAGGATCCAGACGCCGACCGGGACGATGAAGGCGGCGTCCGCCAGGATGAGACCGGGCCGGGTGTCGATGGAGACTCGCCCGGCGGAAGATGACGAAGATGGGGATGACCAGCAGCGCTTCCGGCAGCATCTGGGTCGCCAGGAGGAGAAAGCCGAACGCGTTGCGCCCGCGCCACCGGAAATGGGAGAAGCGCATACGCGCCCAGGACGGATAGCACGATGCAGATCGCCGTCACGCCCGCGGAGATGACGACCGTGTTGCCGATCCACTGGGCGATGGGGACGGTGTCGAAGAGCTCGCGCGGAACGCGTTCCACCGCACGTTGCGGGGAGGAGGTCCGGCGGATACGTGATCGTGTCTCGGGTCGGACGGAGCGCGGTGAGGAGCATCCAGTAGATGGAAAGAGCACCGCCGCGCAGACGCCGGCGACCGCCAGGTAGAGCGTCAGCGTCGGAGAAGAGCCGGAGCGGCCGGCCGCGCTTCGCCATCAGGATTCCCGGCCCCCAGCCGCCGCTGAGCCGCGAAGTAGGCGCCGGCCACGGCGAGGTCACCCGAGCCCGGCCACCCCGATCGTGCTGCCGTACGACAGATCGAAGAACCGGAAGGCGTTGTCGTACACGCTCAGCACCAGGGTCTCTGGTGGCGTCGGCCGGGCCGCCGCCCGTGAGGAGGTAGATCACCGTGAAGCGGCGGAAGGAGAAGATCGTCGCCAGGAGAGGTCATCAGCCCGAGCGTGGGGGCGATCCCGGGAATCGTGATGTGCCGGAAGCACGCGAGCGCTCCGGCGCCGTCGATCTCGCGCCGCCTCCGTAAAGCTCGGCCTGAAGCGTCTGGAAGGCGGTGAGGACCACCAGGCTGTAGAAGGGAAGATCTTCCACAGCGTGAGCAGGACCACGCTGAACATCGCCATGCGGGCATTGGTGAGCCAGGGAGGTTCTCGGGCACGCGGAGCAGCGCGCGGGCGAAGACGTTGAGGACGCCGAACTGCTGGCTCAGCATCCACGTCCACACGAGGACGGCGGCGACCTCCGGGACCGCATAGGGCAGGGTGATGGCGGTCCGGACGACGGCGCGCCCGCTGGAAGCGGGCGTTCATGAGGAGGGCGGTGAGGACGGACGTGACCACCGTCGCCGTCACCACGCAGAAAGCTGTAGGTCAGCGTCACCCCGAGCGCGCGCCAGAAGGCGGGGTCGTGCACGAGCCGCCGGTAGTTCGCGAGGCCCACCCACGTCGGAGGCAGCGGGCTCAGGAGCTCGGTCCGGGTGAAGCTCGTGTAGATCCCTTGCCCGATCGGATAGAGGATCAGCACCGCGATGTAGAGAAAGACCGGCCCGGCGAGGCAGGTACGGGTGGCCGCCGACCCGCCGAGCGAGGACGGCCACCCGGATTGGATGCGTTCAGACACGCGCCGCCAGTTCCTCGACCGACTTCTGCGCGCTCCGCCATCGCGGCCTCGGGCGCCTTGCCGGCGGTCAGGACTTTGCGAGACCTGGCTGAGCACGATCTGGCGCACCTCGGCGATGTTGGACTCGAGGCCCTCGACGAGGACGGGAATCGGCGAACCCTTGAGGCGAGAAATCCCGAGACCCAGTGGAGCTCCTTCAGGTAGGCCTCGCGGACCGCGCCCTGGTAGGGCGGGTAGATGTCGAGGGCCGCCTCCATGAGCTGCTGGAAGTTCTCGGGCCGGTAGACGAACTCGAGGAAGGCCGCCGCGGCCTGCCGCTGTGTCGATCCCGCGTAGATGCCGACGTAGTTCGGGATGTTGATGCGCGCGGTGGTTCTCCCATGGGGGCGGCGCCGTGAAGATCTTCGGGTAGATGGCGGGGTTGCCGGACTTCAGGATGCCGATGTTCGCGGAGTTGTCGATGTACTGCGCGATCTTCCCTTCCCAGGCCATGCGCCGGTACGTCGAGGCATCGGCCCCTGCGGCATCGACTCGTCGTAGAGCCGCTTGTACGCCTTGATCGCGTTGATGACGGGCGCCTCGGTGAGCTGGGGCTTCTTGGCCTTCACCCACTGGCCGTTGTAGCCCATCACCCAGTGGGAGATGTCCGACCACCAGCCGTTCTGCTCCGGCATCGTGGTGCGCGCGGCATGCCCGAACTGGTCGGGGCGCTTCGTGAGCCGCTTGGCGACCTGGATGTACTCCTCCTGGCTGGTCGGGGCCTTGGCGACGCCGGCTGCCTGGTAGAGGTCGCGGTTGTAGATCAGGGCGTACGGCACGTTGACGCCCAGGAGTCCGTAGAGCTTGCCGCCGGACGTCACGAACTGGTGGACGGTCTTGTCCAGCTTGTCCTGGATGCCGAGCTTCTGGACGACGTCGTCGACCGGGGCGAGGGCGCCGGTCTTGATGAGGCGGATCCCCAGTTCGTCGTAGAACGAGAGCACGTCGGCGTCGAGACGGCCGCCCGCGATCTGGGTCGTGACCCGCTGGAAGAACTCGGAGTAGGGAAGCCCACCTCCTGGATCCGGATGTCCTTCTGCGCGTCGTGGAACTTCTTGACGACCCCACGCCAGGCGTCGTTTCGTCCTTTTCGGCCCACCACCACGTCATGTACTTCCACGGTGGCCGGCGTCTGGGCGGATGGCCCGGCGGTGGGTCGCCAGGGACCCCGCGGCACCGGCGGCCGCCGGCGAGACTCCTCAGAAATGCGCGGCGAGACGGTCGATTGCGCATGCGGTCACCTCCGTGGTCATGGGTCGCGATACGGCAGCAGTCCCGGGTCAGCTGGGGCGGCAACGGAGGAATTCACAGCGTCCATCATCGGAGCTTGACGAGCAAAGTCAAGGTCGGTTGGGCCCCGGGCTATCGGACCCTCGGCGGATACGCGGTGGCCACCTGTTTCGGGTCCGGCCGCACGTCTCCAGCGCCGTCCCTGACGTAGATCGCCGTGGACTGGAAATACTTCGCGCGTCGATACCCACTCGTCGGCAGCCCGCAGCGGCGCTGTGGCCCGGCCCGCACACCACCGTGGGGCTCCGGCTTCCTTCCTGGAACACTCCGCCGTCCGTCGTGTAGAAGAACCCGGAGAGCTTCGGCTCGGCCCCACGGGCCCATCGGACGGCGTCTCGGCGTGTAGACGGTAGAGGGGATCCTCCGGGCGGGTCACGACCGGCTCGAGCGCAAAATCGTACTTGAGTCTGGCCGTGGCGCGGAGGGACGGATCCGTCCGGCGCAGCGCCGCCAGGCGCGCCCGGACCTCTCGGAGAATCGACCGCGGTGTCTTCCCAGGAACGTAGCGCACGTCCACCGTCAGCGTGCACTGTCCGGGGACGAAGTTCGGATAGAAGGGATTGCCGCCGAGGATCCCGACCGTGCTCAGGTAGCAGGGCGTGGCGGGAAGGAACCGGCGAACGTACCTCGACACCGGGGCGGCCGGAAGCGCATCCGGCTGAGACTCCGGATCACGGTAGCGGCTCGCTCCGCCGCGTTCACGCCCTCGCGGGCGGTCACGGTCGAGGTCTCCCGGCCGTGCACTGTGAGCTCGAGGACCGACCACCCGAGGTGGGTGCTGAGGAGGTCGAGCCCGGTAGGCTCGCCGACCAGGATCAGCTCGGCGCTCACGCCGGCGTCGAACACCCGCTTGGCCCCGACGCCTTGCTCCATGTGGCCGGGGACGGCGACGAAGAGGAGGTCTCCCTTGCAGGGAACCCGGGCTTGCACGAACAGCCCGCATTGCCATCGCCATGGCGGCGAGCCCCGCCTTCATGTCGCGCACGCCGGCCCCGTAGATCCGGCCGTTCTTCACCGTGGCCCGGAACGGATTTCTCGTCCAGCCGGAGGCCTGGGCGGGAACGTCGAGATGCGCGAGCAGCATGAGGCTGGGGCCTCGCCCGGCTCCCCTGATCCGGCCCACGACGCTCGGGCGCCCGGGCAGGCAGTCCACGCAGGACCGTCTCGATCCCCATTGCCTTCATCGACCGCGCCATGAAACGGGCAAGGTCGCCTTCTTCGCCCGAGGCGCTGGGGATCGCGAGGACCTGCCGCAGATACTCGATCTGCTCGCGCTCCGGTACGGTGGCCAGGACTGCACCCCAGGGGCCCGGGTCTCGGATCATGCGCGTGTCCCTCTCTCTCGTCGGCTGGCGTCGTCGGCCGTTGGCTGGTACGGGCTCCATCCATCGAGCGTCCGCCCGCGTGTCCGGCGCGAGTGCGGGAAACGCATGCGGAGCCGAGACATCTCATCTCACTCGGGGTGAACAGTTGTCAAGCCGACGCCGGCATCTCGTCCCGGTGTCTTGACACGTACGGGCTCTTCTTCATAGGGTGGCCACGGCGCGCTCATCTGCGCTGAGCAGTCTCTTCCGGATGGCACGGTGGCCCCACCACGGGAGAGGGTTCGCATGGCCGGGGACCACTGCGGGACACCGTTCACGAGCTGAGGAGATCGACATGACTTCAGGCCGGCAATGGCGGCGCTCAACTCTCTTGACGATCATCGTCGCGACGATGGTGTCGCTTGGCACCGCTGGTGTGACGGAGGTCGCGGCGCAGAAGCGGGGCGGGATCATCCGCGTAGGCATGCAGGGCGAACCCCGACCTTGGACCCGCACTGGACGACGGCGGTCAACACCGAGGTCATCGGCGGCCACATGTTCGAGGGCCTCTTTACGCTGGACGACACGAACCAGCCGATCCCGATGCTGGCCGAAAGCCATGCGGTCAGCCGCGATGGACTCGTCTACACCTTCAAGCTGCGCCAGGGCGTGCCGTTCCACAACGGCAAGGAGCTCGACGCGGAAGACGTCGTCGCCTCCCTGACTCGGTGGGGGAAGCAGTCGATCTACGGCAAGGACCTCTTCAGTCAGGTCACGTCGCTGAAGGCCACCGACAAGTACACCGTCGAGATGACGCTCAAGGAGCGGACGCCGGTCGTCCTGATCAATCTGGCCCAGCCCAGCAGCTTCGCAGCGATCTACCCGAAGGAGATCGCGGAGAAGTTCCCGCCCGCCACGAAAGTCACCGAGTTCGTGGGCACCGGGCCGTACAAGTTCGCCGAGTGGAAGCCCGATCAGTTCGTACGGGTCGTCCGTTTCGACGGCTACAAGGCGCGGACCGACAAGACCAGCGGCTACGGCGGACCTGAAGCAGGCATATGCCGACGAGGATTCGTTGGGTGCCGGTGCCGGACGTGGCCAGCCGGGTGGCGCAGATGGAGACGGGCGAGCTGGACTATGCCGACGACCTCAGCCCTGATGCCTACGACCGGCTCCTCAAGAGCGCGGCGGCCCGGCCCGTCATCGGTAAGCTGTACCTCTGGGTGATCATGGTCCTGAACAAGAAGGAAGGGCTCATGACGAACCAGAAGCTCCGGCGAGGCCATGCAGGCCGCCCTCGACATGGAGTCGGTGATGAAGGTCGCCGCCGGCGGCCGCGCGGAATTCTACCGGCTGGGCAGCAGCCTGGTCCCCAACGAGGTCGTCGCCTGGCACACGAACATTCCGGGGCTGCCGTACAACATCAAGGACAAGGCGAAGGCGAAGGCCCTGCTGCAGGAGGCCGGGTACAAGGGCGAGCCGATCCGCGTGCTGACTTCCCAGGAGTACAAGTGGATGTACGACACGGCAATCGTGACGAAGCAGCAGCTCGAGGAGATCGGCATGAACATCGAGCTGATCGTCGTCGACTATGCCACCCTCATCCAGCGCCGCAACAACCCCACGACCTGGGACGCGCTCACGACCGGCCAGGGGCCGGCCTTCGACCCCACGATGCTGCCGAGCCTGAACTGTAACTGGCCGGGGTGGACGTGCGACGAGGAGATCCAGAAGGTCAAGGCCGAGATGCTGCGCGAGATGGATCCGAAGAAGCGGCTCGCTCTCTGGGAGCGCCAGACCCGCCTCTACTACGAGAAGGTCGCGGGCATCCGCTACGCGGACATCTTCGTGCTCCGCGCGGCCGCCAAGTCCCTGAAGGGCCTGAACGACCGGCAGCAGTTCGCCCGGTTCTACAACGTGTGGATCGAGAAGTAGACGAGAGGGGGGCCGGCTCAGGGCGCCCGCGCGAGCCGGCCCACGACCGGCGGATCGAGCCGTGCGCGGGAAGTGCGAGGTCGGGATTCGGCCTGGCCCGGGGCGTCCCGCCGTCCGGCGGGCGCGGACGCTCCGGCCGTCCCGTGCCCGCCGGGCAGGCGTCGGTCTCTACCGGGCGGCCTTCTGCTCCTCCGCGTAGACGTCGAAGTAGCGGTTGCCCAGCGTGCGCTGATTCTCGTAGATGGACCCCGCGTAGGGTCGCGACGGGCAGGGGCATGCGCACCGGCACCGGGGTCAGCCGGGGCACCTTCGTCGGCTCGCCGGTGACGATGTCGGCGTTGAACTTCTCCCAGTCCGGGATGCCCATCAGCGGAAGGCGTCGACCGCGCAGTACTGGAACAGCAGCAGGCGTCGGGGGCGGTTGGAGGTGTTCAGGGCCGAGCCGTGCACCATGCGGACGTGATGGATGGTCATGCTCCCGGCCTTGCCGGTCAGCTTCACGGCCTTCGAGAAGTCGATGCCGGCGCTGGCCGGGTCGATGGCCCCGCAGAACACGCCGTCCGCGTGGTGATCGGAGATCGGCCAGGTGTGGCTGCCGGGATCACCATCAGCGGCCCGTTCTCGGGCCCACAGTCGTCGAGGTAGAGCCCGATCGCCAGGAGATCGTCGTTCGTGTGCGGGTAGAAGCGCCCAGTCCTGGTGCCACTCGACCGCCGCGCCGTACCCGGCCGACTTCATGTTGAGCTTGCCGGTCTGGTAGCGGATGCCGGAGGTGGTGCCGATCAGCGGGGTGAGGATCTCCGCGATCTTCGGGCTGAAGGCGCGATCTCGCGAAACGCCGGATGGACGCTTGTGCGGCTCCTTGATCCGACGCACCCGCGGCTCGTCGGCCGAGTGGGTCGGCTCCAGGTCGTAGATGTGGTTGTGGTCGGTGACCTCGCGCGGAGGCCTGCACCAGAGTGTCGATGACCTGGTGGAGGGTCGCGAGCTGCCGCGTCGCGCTCAGGACGTTGTCGACCACGAGGTAGCCGTCTCTTCGGTACGCCTGGACCTGGTCCGGGGTGAGCATCTCGTCGAATCCTCCGCTGTTGGCGCTCGTCGCGCTCGTTGGCCGCGCTTCGGGAAGCGCCGGTCCCGTTCCTCAACCGCAGGGCGGGGCGGGGACGCTTCCCTCGGCCCCCAGTCTACCCTGTCTTGGCTAGTTCCCGGGCTGCCACCGGGAGGCGGGAGTACGGGAAGTCCGGGGCGGGCCTGGCTTGACGCGTTGGGAAGGCTTGTTGGAGAGATCCGTAGGCCAGAACCTGGCCAGGGCTCGGCGCTCATCCTGACGGCGTCAGCGGGAGGGTCAGGTGACGCGGGTCATTGAGCTCTAGGAATCGCGGTGCTGGTGATGATCGGGTCAGCGGCGGCCCAGGAGAAGATGGATGCTCCGCGCAAGTGTCCCGGAGCCGCCGCTGAGCTGGGTGGAGCGGCCATCCTTGACCGGGGACTGGGGAGGCCTGCGACTCGCCTCGACGAGCGCGGAGTGGCGCCGTACGCGACCTACAGCGTCGAGGGATTCGGCACGGTGCGCGGGGAGCCTCAATGGAGCGGATTGGACGAGCGAGCTCGAGTTCGGCATCGACGTAGACCTGGAGAAGCTCGTCGGATGGGAGGGCGGTGTCTGTTCATGCGAGCTTCCTCTGGATCGAGGGCACCAATCCGAGCGAGCGAATCGGCAATCTGAACGCCATCAGCAACCTGGAGCGCGCCTGCGGCGGCCCGCGTCTACCAGCTCTGGTACAAGCAAACCCTGGGGCCGGTGACCGTGAAGCTCGGTCAGGTCGTCGCGAGCGATGACTTCATGGTGTCGTCGGCGGCCGCTCCTGTACCTGAACGCCGGCTTCGGCACGTACCCCGACCTTCACGGCGAACATCAATGCGCCCACGTACCCTCTGGGCGGTCCTGGCGCCGTCGTGACGTGGCAGGCGGTGGAGTCCGTGACGCTCCAGTCGGGCGTGTACGTCGCCGACGCGGGACCCAACGATGGAGGGAACCACGGCTTCGGCTGGAGCACGGATCATGGCTGGGCCGTCTTCGCCGAGGCCGTCTACAAGGCGAGTCTCGCGGGGCAGGCGGGAGTCTACAAGCTAGGCGGCTACTACGACACGGCTCGCTTCACGGATCTCGTGACCGGTGCGTCGGAGCGGGGAACTGGAGCCTCTATGCCCTCGGGGATCCAGACGCTCTACGCGGGGAGACGGACGGTGTCCCGACGGTGACGGTCTTTGCGGGCATCGGGCTCAGCCCGCAGCAGGACCGCAACACGGTGCTACTACTACGGGCAGGCCGGCGTGAACGTCGTCGGTCTGGCGCCGTTCCGCCCGAAGGACGTGCTGGGTCTGGCCGCCACGTACACGCGGTTCAGCGATGACTTCGTCGACGCGAACCGGGTGGCGGGCACGCCGGTGACCTCCCGGGAGGCGATCGTCGAGCTCACCTACCAGGCGGTGATCACGCCGTTCCTCACGCTTCAGCCCGACCTGCAGCTGGTCTTCGACGCGAACCAGAGCCGGCGCGACGCCGTGTGTGTTCGGGGTCCGGCTCATCGCCGTTTCTAGCCACTAGGAATCGCGAAGACGTCCGCGACTCGTCTTCGCCGCACAGTCGTTCTGGGTGCCCGAGGCGGAGCGTTCAGGTCTGCTTCCGGCGTCCGTCGGCCGTTGCCGGCCGGAGCAGGGCCGTCGTGGCCTCCTTGCGAGCGGTCATGGGAGAGGACGCAGTGAATGGACCGGACGAGCGTGACGCGTCGCGAGTTCTGCGCCGACCAGCGACTCGCGCCGCTCGGGCCCACGAGGCGCTACCAACGCCAGAATCCCTGGCGTCCAGGGATACTACCACGTACGGGAAGTGACGAACTGTTCTCGAGCGGCGCATTTCTGCCAGCCGGGTTGGTGTCGGCGGAGGTCGACTCCTCCTGCGCCGCGTTTCGAGAGCGCGTGTTCTTCGGGTTCCTGGCCTCGACTCCGCCGAGCATGGGCGGATGCCCGCCTTGACGACTTTCAGGGGCCTTGCTATGGTCCGCGACAGTTGATGGGGCCCCAGGTGCGCTCCATCGGAGAGCGAAGAGGGAAGGCGGTGGAAATCCGCCACGACCCCGTCACTGTGGATCGGGGGACGAAAGCCGCCCGTAGTAGGTCACTGGCGCCCGACGAGGGGCGCGGAGAAGACCGCGGTGAGTAGGATGATCCGAGAGTCAGGAAACCTGCCTGGGACCCGAGCGCTCCTAACCGGTCTTCCGAGGGAGGCCCGGGTGGTCCCGTCGTTCCGTCGCGCGATCTCTCGTCTTCGTGTCCGGCGTGAGTAATGCCGATCCATGTCATCGGACGGTCGTCGCGACCCTTCGCGGCCGAGTCGTGATTCCCGCGCTCGTCATCGCAGGGGTGGGCAGCGGCGTGGGTAAGACCACGGTCACCCTCGGCCTGCTCGAGACGCTGCGCCCGTCGCTGGTCTCACAGGTGCAGCCCTTCAAGGTCGGCCCCGACTTCATCGATCCCGGCTTCCACGCCCTCGTGGCCGGGGCGTCCTTCCTACAGCCTGGACGGCTGGATGTGCTCGCGCGAGCACGTGCGCGCCACCGTGGCGCGGCACGCGGCGGACGCCGATCTCGCGCTCGTCGAGGGCGTGATGGGCTGTTTCGACGGCCGGGGCGCGCGAGAGTGACGGAGGGCTCGACCGCCAGATCGCCGAAGTGGCTCGGCGCGCCGGTGGTCCTGGTCGCCGACGCCTGGGCGATGGCGCGGGCGCCGGGCGCGGTGGTGCTGGGCTTCGAGTCCTTCGATCCGGAGCTCGACCTCGCCGGGGTGGTCTTCAACCGGGTGGCCGGCGACACGCACTGGCGGTGGCTCCGCGAAGCCGTCGACGGCGCGCTGCCGGACGCGTCCCGCTCGGCTACCTGCCGCGCCGGGAGTCGCTCGCGCTTCCCGAGCGGCATCTCGGGCTCGTGACCGCGGCCGAGCGTCGGTCTGCCCGCGGCGCTTCTCGCCGACGAGCTGTCGGCGGCCATGACCGCCACGATCGATCTCGACCGCCTCCTGGCCTCGCGCGAGAGCGACGTCGCGCCGGCCGCGCCGGCCGATGTGCGATGCCACCCGCCGGACTCTGGCGCGCATCGCGCGTCGCCCGCGACCTCGCCTTCCAGTTCTACTACCCGGCGAACTTGGATCTCCTCCAGGCGGCGGGCGCCGAGCTCGTCTTCTGGAGCCCGCTCGAGGACGCCGAGCTGCCGGACGTCGACGGCCTCTACCTGGGCGGCGGCTATCCCGAGGTCTACGCGCGCGAGCTGGCGAGCAACGCGCGCCATGCGCGAGGCCGTCCGCGCGTTCGCCGCGGCCGGCGGTCCCGTCTACGCCGAGTGCGGCGGGCTCTTCTACCTCGCGGAGGGCTGGAGGACGAGTCCGGCGCGGCTCCATCCGATGGTCGGCCTGCTGCCGACGATCGGGCGGATGAGCTCGCAAAGCGTCTCACCCTCGGCTACGCCGAGGTCGAGATGACCCGGCGAGACGCCGCTCGGCCCTGCCGGCACCACGGCGCGCGGCCACGAGTTCCACGCCTCGCGGATCGACCCGCGTGCCCGAGTGGGTGCCCCGCGCGTACACGGTTCGGATGAGCAGGGCGGAGGACGCCGCGCGCCGAGGGCTACCTGATCGGTGAGGCGCTCGCTGAGCTACGTGCATCTTCACTTCGGCTCGAACCCCGGCCTGGTGGACCACCTCGTCCGCCATGTGGCGCCGCCCGTCATCGCGGGCGCATGCGACAGCGACCGCCGTGCCGTATCAGTCGAGGAGGGACTGCGTCATGAGTGACACCTGCGCACAGCGCCGCCCGACGCCCAGGCCCTGGACCCTGGTGGGGCTTCTGGGGCTGGCGGTCGTCGGGTTCTACATCCTCGCGCTCGACCAGGGATGGCTCCTGTCCTCGGTCCAGGGCGGACCGGGCCTCTCGATCTGAACTTCATCCACGAAGCCGTCCACGACGCCCGGCCACGTCGCCGGCTTCCCCTGCCACTGAGCGCCATGCGCGCCCTCCGGACCGTGCTCGTCTCGGCGATCGTGGCCGGGCTGATCGGCGGCGCGATCGCGTCGGCCTTCCACCAGGTTCTTCACCGAGCCCGTCATCGACCGCGCCATCGCAGCGGAGGAGGAGCGCGGGCGGCCGCGCAGCCCGGGCACCAGCGACGAGGAGCCCGTGGTGAGCCGCCGCGGTCAGAAGATCGGGCTCGTGGTGGGCCTGCTCCTCTACTGGCTCGATCTGGGCCTCCTCGTGGGACTCGCGCATCCACGCGACGCAGGGGTGGGCGCCTGGCGCGTGGAGCCTCGCGCGCCGCGGAGCCGTTCCTGGCCGGCCTGCTTGGCTGGTCGGTGGCGATCTTTCCGTTCATCAAGTACCCGGCGAATCCGCCCGGCGTCGGCGGAGCCGGACTCGATCGGATACCGGCAGACGCTCTACATCGGCTTCATGGCGCTGTCCGTGCTCGGCCTCGCCCTGGCGACGGCCATCCGGCGCCGGACGGGCGGCTGGCTCGCTCCCGTGATCTTCTACGCCGTGTGGGCGCTCGGCATCTACTTCCTGATGCCGCCGAATCCTGATCCGGATCGAGCTGTCGCGAGTCGATCGTGCGGCCGTTCCGTGCGCTGTCGCTGGCGGGGCTGGTGGTCTTCTGGGTCGCGCTGCGGTGCGCCTTGGCGGTCCTCGTCAGGAGCGACTCGCCCGGCCGCGGGCATGCCTGATCTCGGCCTCGTCCCGCCCTGCAGCGGGTGCTGCTGCGGGCATCCGATCGGGGCGGCGTCGATGGGCGCCGCTCGCGGGTCGGCTTCGCTGGCTCTTCCAGACGCGCCGCCCGCCGTGGGATCCAACGTCGCGACGCCCGCCCAGCGCCGGAGCCATCGCCGTCGGTCGGGTCCTGACCCGTCGGAGGGTGCGCCGGCTGACCAACGAGTCCGGTCGCCGGCAGGCCGCGGCCGGGCGTGGCCGCCTCAGCTCGGCAGGCCGAACAGCGACGTCATCCGGGCTGGAGGCGAGAGCATCGCCCCCATCTCCTCATCCGACGGCTGGCGGGCGAAGCGGCTCGCCGCGTCGAGGATCTTCGGGAGCAGCGTGAGATCGCCCGCCGTGTTCAGGAACACGTCGCGGGACGTCGAGCCCCCAGTGCACCGCCCGATCGATGTCACCCTGCTCTTCGAGAGGCTGATACCAGGTCGTGTGAGTCCGCTCGGTGGTGGCCCACGGTCCGCGCGCAGAGCGACTTGATGACCTGAACGGCGACCTGACGCTTCCGTGCACGTCGCGAGCAGCTCGTCGAAGGCGCTGGCGGTACCGCTCGTCCTGGGCCATGAAGTAGTTGTACGGCAGCAGCACGGCGTCGAAGTCGAAGCGCGCGCAGAGGCTCCGCCGGTGCATGGCGGCGATCGTCCAGCCGTGGCCGGTGACGCCGATGAAGCGCGCCAGTCCCTGGGCGCGCGCCTCGACGACGGCCTCGAGCGCGCCGCCCGGTCCCATCGCCTGCTCCCAGTCGTCGGGATGGCCGAGCGAGTGAAGCTGGATCAGGTCGACGTGATCGACGCGGAGGCGCTCGAGCGAGCGGTGGATGTCCTCGCGCGCCTCGCGCGCGTCGCGCTGGCCGGTCTTGGTCGCCAGGAAGAAGTCGCGCCGGTGACGAGCCATCCACGGCCCGATGCGCAGCTCGGAGTCGCCGTACCGCGCGCGCGGTATCGATGTGGTTGGACGCCGTGGCCGTAGCAGGAGCTCCGAGCGTGCGGTCGGCCTCCGCCTGGCTCGCCGGGCCAGCGCGGCGGCTCCGAACAGCGTCACGGCGCTCTCGGTGGCCGGTCCTGCCGAACGTGTCGTCGCGCGATCATCGCCCCTCCGTTGCGCGTCCGGCGTGGGTCGAGGCCGCGACCGGCACGCTCGGTGCCGAGATCGGGCAGGCTCAGCATAGCGCAAACCAGGTGGGGTGCGGCGAGCGCCGACAGGAGTCGCTCACGGGCAAAGACGCCGGACGCCTCGGCGGATGACCCGCCGACGCGTCCTGGCACCCGCTCGACGTTGACGTGCGGCCGGGCCATTTGTCCGGCCGGCGCCGCTAGGCTGGCCGGACGGACTCCACGTCAGCGGCGTCGCGAGTGTGATGACGCCGATCGTGCTGCTCTCGGGCTCGTCCGCGGTCTCGATGTCCCGTCTCTCGGCGAAGTCCTCCGAGGGCTCAGGCGCGGGAGACCGCTCCGGGCGGCGCTCTCGTCCGACTCCAGCGCCGGCGGGCGCCGCTTGACCTTGTCCGCTCTCACTCCCATCCCCGCGCCCTCCTGGCGGCAGGCCTGGCTCCTGTGGGGACGTTCCCGGCAGCAGACGTGACCGTGCGTCACCGTCCCGAGCGATGACTTGTGGCTGCGTTGATCGCGAACGCGCGCGGGTCTGGAGCGTCTTCAACGGCGCGCATCGATCGTCGTCTCCGACTTGCCATTGGTCAGCGTGGTCAAGCCGTACGCCGGCTTCGGATCGAGCTGCGCAGGTGCCCTTGTGGACGTGCAGGGCTGCGCGACCCCGGCGGGGAGCCGTTGATTCCGACGACGACCTTGGTCTTGGTTCCATCCTCCGTGAGGAAGGCATGGCCGTCCCGATTCACCGGAGCTGTTCTGGGGGTCGGCTGAACGGTGACCGGACCAGCAACCTCCACAGGGCTCCCGGCCAATCCCAGCAGTCCGGCCAGCGTCAACACGAGACCCGACGTCGCGCCGCTGGTCTTCCTCCTCCTCGTGCGTGAGCGGTCCCCGAGCCACTGCGCCGCGATCCACGCCGCGTGTCGGGCCGGGACCGCAGGTAGCTGCTGGGCCGGAGCGAGCGCGCTAGCCCGCCGTCACGCGCGGTCGGCTGCTCGGGCCGAGTCTGGGGCCGCAGGTTCAGGATGGCCTCCGGAAAGGGCGCGGCCAGCCACTTGGCGATGTCGCCGACGGTCACGATCCCGACGCGGATGGCGATCCTCGTCGACGGAGGCGCGCAACGCGGCAGCCCATCGCCATCATTCGGTTCACCGCATGGGCAGATCCGGTCCCGATCGCTGGCCTCCAGCGCCTCCGGGTCGGGCGTCATCCGCGGCTCCGACCGGGTCGAGAGTCTGCCGGGATCGCGATCGGCGGCGCGCTTGAAGGAGGTCCCCAGATCGGTCGCGATGCCGGAGAGCCGCCCGGCCTCGTCGACCACGACCACCGCCACCTGGTCCTGAGCCAGCATCGCGTCCAGGGCGCTCGCGACGCCCGCGGTCTCGGCCAGACGAATCGGCTCGCGCGTGACGAGAACGCTGACCGTGTGGCTGAGGAAGGCGTCCTGTGGTAGCTTGCGGAACTCCGCGGTACCGAGGGCTTCCTCGAGCTCGTCAAAAATGTGGTACTCCGCCGTCGTGCCGCGCGGATCTGGCGAGCGGAGCTGCGCCCGGTGAGAGCGGCAAAGTGCCGTGCTGGAAAGTGCGTATGGCATAACGTGACATCCGGGCAAATGACACAGGATGTTGCTGGAAAAACGCGCGGAATGCCCGAAGGAGGGAAATCGAGGCGGCCGCATCGGGAAGCTGCACTTTCATCGGAGGTGGGGCCCGCCACTTGCCCATGCGCGTTGGGCAGCGTGTCTTCGCATCCAACGCGAGGGAACCTGGGGAGAAGTCGACACTCGTGACAGGGCGTCGGCCTCGGCATCTGGATGTCGCCTTGGGAGGCCGGGGCGGGCCTCGGCACGCCCCGACGCCCAGTGCACGACTGATTCCGGAAGGAGATCGCTCATGCGGTACTGCGCGGGCGGCGGTCGGCAGTGGGCGTGAAGTGGTCTCGCCGTCGTGCCGGTCGCGAGGGCGACAATGTGTTAATGAAAAGGTAAAAAAAGGTAAGCTCGAAGGGGTTCTCGAACGACCATCAGCGCCGAGGAAGAGCAGACTCTGTCCGGGTAACCGCTTTCGCCGTCAGGGGCACGCTATTGGCTTGATGGAACTGGCGCGAAAGCGTCGATCACGCAATGAGGGGGACAATCTGGGCGAATGTGATCGCCACGTCCACGGCCGAGAGTTCGAGGTCGCGCCCCTTTCGAACTGACTTTTCAAACACGGGTCGCGAACAGCCAGGGCCAGCCTCGTCGAGCCCCTTTTCTCTCCGGTGAGGCTGCGCCGCCAGCCGACGACGTCCACTCCGCAAGGAATCCCACGTCGTGAAAGGAGCTGAGGTCTCGCCTCACTGACGCGTGGTGGCCCCGCGGGGGCGCCCTTTCGGTGTCGACCTCACCTCTGCCACACCGAGCGTGGCCGGCCGTCCACTCGAGCACTGGCTTCCGCCGAATCCCGGCTGCCTGCGCCTCTTTGACAAGGCTCGGGCCAGGGGTTCCCGTTCCCGGCACCGACGGAGATCTTGTGCCGGCATGAGGACGTGGGTATGTCGCGCGCGATCGACGCACAGACGCACATGCTGAACCGGACTGCCGCCGAGCTCCCGCGCGCCCACGGCCGCCCGCGCTACGAGCTCCGGCAGAGAGCTCTGACGCCCCCCGAGGGCATTCTTCCCCGACTGGCGCGCCCCTTCTCTTACGACACTCCAGCTCGGGGCACTTCGACTTACTCCGGTATCGAGACATCCAGGCCAGATGGAGCTGAATCGGGCGGCATCGCCGATCTCGCGATCATCCCCGCTGACGCGCCTTGAACGCGTACTGGGGGCGGCCGGCGACGTGGTGCGTCCTGGCGGCGCAGGTCGCGCCAACGACGACATGGCTGGTTCGCCCAGCGCGCAGCACCGCTGTCGCGCATCCGCCGGCTCAGCGGAAGCCCGCTGCCTGGGAGCAATCTGGACGTCAGCGGTGTCGGAGCTTCGCGCGCCTGACCCGCGACCGGGGGCGCGGTCGGCGCGTGGGCGGTGCTGGCGAACATCGCGGGCCGTACGTCTCCGCCGACCCGCTGCTCAGCTTTCGCCCGGTGTGGCGGAGATCGATCGTGCGAGCTGCCTGGTCCTCGGTCCACCCGACGGTCTTTCCGCCCAGGCACCCCCGCGCGGATAGCGAAAATTGGCCTCCGAGTCTCAACCTGATCGCGAGCACTCGGCGTCTTCATAGCGTTCGACACGAGCCCGGCCATCGCGTGCTGCCGCGCATGTTCGGTCGTGGTTCCCGGACCGCTATCCTGACGTGAAGCTGATCGTCTCGCACGCGGGCGGGCGCTGCCGTACCTCGTCGGGCGCCTCGACCAGTCGCTCCGATAAGATGAACGCCGCCCGGACGAAGACGTCGACGCCGCCGGGCGAGTAGCATGCGGCGGCTCTACTACGACTCGGTCACGTACCGGTCATGACGCGCCTCGCCGTGGCGTGCATCGACGTCGGCGGGCGGACCGGGTCCCTACGGCCCTGACTATCCGCACAACATCGGGGACACGAAGGGCTGTCTTGCCCGGGTCGGACGCGCCCGCCGGCCGGGCAGCGCGAGGCCGTCCGGGGGCGAACGCCCAGCGGCACTTCAAGCTGTAGCCGCCGGCGCGCTCGGCGGGCGATCAGCCGTGCGAGTCCTGGTGATGGGCGCGGGCGCCGTGGGCGGCTTCTACGGCGCGGCGCTCGCCGGGCGGCCACGCGGTCACGTCTGCGGTGGCCCGTGGGGAAGCACCTCGACGCGCTGCGGGAGCGGCGGCCTCGTCATCCGAAGCGGGAGCACGCTCGACCGTCCTGCGTCCCGTCGGCGCTCGTCGCCGACTCCGGCCGCGGCGGGCAGGCGCGTCTGATCTCGTCCTGTTCACCGTGAAGGGCCACGACACCGAGTCCGCAGCCCGCGCGCTCCGGCGGCCGGCCGTCGGCCCGGCGGACGTCGGTCCTCACCCTCCAGAACGGCGTCGAGAGCGGCGAGCGCCTGGAGCGCCGCGATCGGCGGGGAACACGTGCTCGTCGGCACCACGCTCCTCGTGACGACGCATTACCGAGCCCGGCGTGCGATCGTCCAGGCGAGCCCGGTGCAGCGCATCGAGCTCGGAGAGCCATCCGGCGAGCTGGACGCCACGGCTCGCGGCCATCGCCGCTGCGCCTCTTCGCGACGCGGGCGTCGAGGTCCGCGTGACGCGCGACGTGCGCTGGGCGGCTGGGAGCAAGTTCATCCGGCTGGCGCCGGGCGCGACGCTCGCCACCGCGTGCGGCGCGACGCTCGGCGACTCCGAAGCGTTCACCCGGACGGGCGCCGCGCTCTACCGGGCCCTCATCGGCGAGACTGTGGCGGTCGGCCGGGGCGGCGGGCGCGGCGCTCCCCGGCCGACGCCGTCGACGCCGCCGTCGCCCTGATCCAGAGCCCGCCGCGCGGACATGCGACCTCGATGCAGCTCGACTTCAGAGCGGCGCCGCCGGGTCGAGCTCGACGGCACGCAGATTATCACGGGCGCGGTGGTCCGCCTGGGCCGGCCGCCACGGCGTGGCCGCAACGCCGACGTGCGACGTCCTGTACGGCAGTTCCTCAGGAGCGCGGGCGGCCACGAGCTTCGGCGGCCTGGCGTGACGACGGCGGGCGCGGCCGCGCGGCGCCTAACCTGGGAGCGATTTGAAGGGCGGGGGCATCATGTTCGAATGCTGCGGAGATAAGCTCGAGAGCTCGCGCCCCTTCCTCGCCGCCTCTACCTGCCGGCGACGGCGCTGCTGGGTTGGCGGGGTCGTCGCAAGCCAGCGTGAAGCGGCTGTCCTTCGGTTTTCACCAGCGATCCGATCTTTATGGTCCTGGGTGCCAGCCCCTTTACGGAGCCATCTCCAACATCGGCGTGCTGGGCTGGTGCGCGACGGCGACGCTCTCGCCTCTTCACCCGCGGTGACGCGGCACCGGACGGGCGGCGGGTCGGTGACGCATTCCTGCTGATCCCGGGCTCTCACTATGAGCCTTGCGGCGGACGACCTGGGTTCCAGATCCACGAGGTACTCCTGCTCCCCCCCATGTCGGCGGCCCCGATGACCTGCCGCTGATCGTCCCGTACGCGCTGATCGCGGTTGGGGTGGCTGGTCGCCTTCGGCAGAGAATTCTGAAGACTGAGTACCCGCTGCCGCGGTTGATTGCGCTGTGGCTTCAAAGGTGTCAGTGTGGTGACGCGCTGACGGAGGCCTTATAGCACGCGCTACCTGTTCGAGGACGGCTTCACTGGCAGTTTCGGGGATCGGGTGGCTCGGATATGACGCGGAAGCCGCGAGCTGACGGGCGCTGAGCGGGGACGGCCCCCAGCGTCACTCGGCGAGCAAGGCGGTAGCCGACTCCGGGCTCCGGTCCGGGGAGCAGGCGCGGAGCGGGCGGTGATCCGCCTCGAGCCTCCGGCGGAGGCCCGCCATGTAGACGCGAGGTAGCGCGTCTGGGCCGACCTGCCCCGGCCCCAGACCTCCTGGAGTGAGCTGGCGGTGCGTCAGCACCTTGCCGGCGTGGCGGACGAGGACGGCGAGCAGCTTCGTACCCGATCGGCGTGAGGCGCACCCTCGGTTCGTCGCCGCGAGCCAGACGCGTCGGCGGCCGAGGGTCCAGCCGCGGAGGTGCTCAGCAGCACGTGAACGTACGACTCGCCGGGCTCCCGCGCCTGGGCCCGAACGGCTGGGCGCGACCCGCGCGCGCCGAGGAGCTCGCCGACGCGCGAACGGCTTGGCGATCGCAGTCGTCGGCGCCCGGCGTCGAGCGCCGCCACTCCTGTCCGACTCCCCGACCCGCGGGCCGAGAGCACGATGAGTCGGCACCGGCTGCTCCGTTCCCCGGAGCCGGCGGATGATTCCATCGATCCCGTCCAGGTCGGGGGGCCCCAGATCGAGAGCACGACGAGGTCGGGCCGGCGCGTGGCGGCCTGGACTGGCCCGCTGTCCTCGCCGGTCTCGGCCTCCACCACGCGATAGCCCTGGCTCGCGAGCGAGGAGGCGGAGGAAGCGGCGGATCGGCGGCTCGTCCTCGATGACGCAGCACGACCGGGCCGGTGGCGGCGGCCGGCGCGCGGCGTCGCGCGGCGGGCTCCCGCTCAGCCATCGTCCGCTCGGACCTTCGGGGCTCCGCCGCCGAGCGGCAGGGTGAACTGGAACAGAGCCCCGCCTCCGGGCGCGCGGCTCCGCGACGATCTGGCCGCCGTGCACCTCGACGATGCCCCGCGCGATCGCCAGGCCGAGGCCCCGCCCGGCTGCGCAGTCCCGGCGTCTTGCCCCGGTAGAACTTGTCGAAGACGCGCGCTCCCTCGCCCGGCGCGAATCCCGGGCCCCGGTCGGCGACCAGTCAACGCTCACGACGTGGTCCTCCGGCGGCGGCCGAGATCCTCGATCGGCGTGTCGCTCGGGCGTGTACTTGATGCGCGTTGTCGAAGAGGTTGATCAGCACCTGCTCGACGAGGAGGGGATCGAGCGGTACGAGCGGCAGATCGGCGCGGCGAGCCGGACGTCGACGCGTCGCCAGCCGAGCCGCTTCTCCACGCGCGCGAGGCGGCGCTGCCGACGCACCTCCCTCCAGCGGGCTCCCAGTCCTTGCGCACGCGGATGCCGCCGGACTCGAGCCGGGTCATCTCGAGGAGGTTGCTGCACCGAGGCGATTCAGGCGGTCCGGCCTCCTCCTGGATCGCCTGCGGCCAGCTCGCGCCGCGCGGCGGAGTCGAAGCGCCGCTGTCCTGCTCCACGCAGGGCGCTGGCCGATCCGGTGATGGTGGCGAGCGGCGTGCGCGAGGTCGTGGGAGACCGGCGCTGAGCAGCGAGTTCCGGATGCGCTCGGTCTCGGACCGGAGGCGGGCCTGCTGGGCCTCCTCGACGAGCTGCCACGCGCTCGATGGCGAGCGCGGCCTGGGCCGCGAAGGTCTCGAGCGAGATGGAGCTGCTCGGGCGTTGCCGGCGCTTCGGCTCGTCGGCGGCTCGATCGCGAGGACGCCCACCGTGCCGCGCGCGGCGCTGAGCGGGACGATACAGCGCACGGGCGCCCGGCAGGGTCGCGCTGCCGCGCCCGGCCAGCTGGCGGTGCTCGTGACACCCACTGCGCGACGCCGCAGCTCGCTCGCGTCGCTCGCCCCAGGCCGAGCTCGCCAGCCCGGCGCGAGCCAGCTGCCCGTCGGCGTCCGGCAGGAACAGCGCGACGCGGCCCCCGAACACCTCCGCGATGTGGCGCGTCGCGACCCGGAGCTCGTCGAGCCTCGTGCTGACTCGGCCAGCTCCCGGCGTCATCGAGTAGAGGCGCCGCGGTGCGCGCGCTCCGCGCTGGCGCGCGGCCGTCCGCCTGGGCCCGGACGCGCGCGGTGAGCGTGCTGATCAGAGTCGCCACGCGCCAGCATGACCGCGAACGTCACGAGGTACTGCGTGTCGGACACCGCGAAGGTCAGGTACGGGCGTGACGAAGAAGAAGTCGAACGCAGCCACGCTGAGGACGGACGGCGAGGATCGACGGGCCCGCGCCCGAGCCGCCAGGCGGCCAGCACCGTGCCCAGCAGGTACACCATGATGAGGTTCGCGGGCGTCGAAGCGGCGGAACATGAGCCGACGCGACGCGCGTGCAGAGCGACCACGACGCTCAGCGGCCTACGCGTAGCCGCGCCAGTCGACGGCGCGGCGCCGGCCGCTCGGGCGCGGGACGGCCGGGCCCGCTGCGCTCGCCGGTGATGACGTAGACGTCGATGTCGCCGCTCCGCCGCACGAGCTCGTTGACGACCGAGCCGAACAGAGCCTCCGCGCCAGCCGGGAGCGCGCCGGCTTGCCCAGCACGATGCGCGTGACGTTGCGGCGGCGCGCGTACGCGAGCACCTCCGTGCGGCATGTCGAGGCCCGTCAGCGGTCACGGTCTCCGCGCCCAGCTGCTCCGCCAGGCGGAGCGTCTGGAGCGACGCGGTCGCGGTCCGCGCGCGCGAGAGCGCGCGGCGGCCGAGCGTCTCCACGTTGCACGACGACCCACTCGGCGCGCAGCCCGGCCGCCATGCCGCCGGCGCCGCGCGGACGAGCGCGCGCGGCGAACGGGCTCGGGCTGACGCAGACCAGGATGCGCTCGGCCACCGGCCAGGTCGCCCGGCACGGCGTGGTCGCGCCGATAGACCTCCATCTGGGCGTCGACGCGCTCCGCCGTCGTCCGCAGCGCCAGCTCGCGCAGCGCGATCAGGTTGCCCTTGCGGAAGAAGCTGCGCGACGGCCTCGCCGGCCTGCTCGGGAACGTAGACCTTGCCGTCCTTGAGGCGTGCGGATGCAGGTCGTCGGGCGGCAGGTCCACCAGCTCGACCTCGTCTGCCTCGCTCGAGGATCGAGTCGGGCACGGTCTCGCGCGTCGGCACCCCGGTGACGCGCGCGACGACGTCGTTCAGGCTCTCGAGGTGCTGGACGTTCAGCGTCGTGTAGACGTCGATGCCGGCGTCGAGCAGCTCCGTGACGTCCTGCCAGCGCTTGGCGTGGCGCGAGCCGGGCGCGTTCGTGTGGGCGAGCTCGTCGACGCAGGATGAGCGCCGGGCGGCGCGCCAGCGCGGCGTCGAGATCGAACTCGCGGAGCGCGGTGCCGCGGTACTCGACCGCGCGCGGCGGCAGCCGCTCGAGCCCGGGAGCAGCGCCTCCGTCTCGGCCCGGCCGTGGGTCTCGACCCAGCCGATCACGACGTCGACGCCGGCGCGCGCTGCTGCGCGCGCGCCGCCTCCAGCATCGCGTAGGTCTTGCCGACGCCGGCGGCGCGCCGAAGAAGACCCTTGAGCTTTCCGCGCTGCTCGCCGGCGCTGCTCCTCCTGGACCCGGGCCAGGAGGGCGTCGGGGTCCGGGCGAGGGTCGCGCGCGGGATCCGTCACGCTCTGCAGTCTCAGCCGACGGGCACCGTCGCGCGGCTCAGGGTCATCCGGACGCCGCCGGGCGGCCGGTCGGCCTTCCTGTTGGACCCCCGGCCGTTCGCGCCGCCAGGTGATACGGCACATCGATCACGATGACGCCCCGGCGGAACAGCATGGCGCCCTTGATCAGCAAGGCCGTCTGGTTGTGGAGGAGCTGCTGCCACCAGCGGACCGGGCACGAACTCGGGCAGGACGATGGTGATCAGCGTGCTCCGGGGCCTCCTGCTGGAGACGATCCACGTACTCGAGCAGCGGCCCACGCACCGAGCGATAGGGGGACTGCAGCACCACCAGCGGCATGTCGCGCGCCCATGTGGCCCAGCGCTGCTCCAGTCTCTGCCTGCTCTCGGCATCGACCTCGATGTAGACGGCTCGCGCGCGCTCGGGGACATGGCCCGGGCGTACCGGAACTGCTCCCAGCACGCCTCGGTGGACATCGCCGACCAGGACGAGGACGTGATGGTGTGCCGGGAGGCAGCTCGCGTGGCTCCAGTCCATCGAGGGACAGCTGGCCCGCGACGTCGTCGTAGTGGCGGCGGATGGTCACGAGAAGGAGCACCAGCGAGCGGGATGAGCAGGATCACGAGCCATGCGCCGTGCGTGAACTTGGTTGTGGCGATGACCAGCGCGACGATGCCGGTCGTCACCGCGCCTGCGCCGTTCAGCACGGCCCGCATCGGCCAGCGAGGCCCGTGCTCGCGGAACCAGAAGCGCACCATTCCGAGCTGGGAGAGCGTGAAGCGAGACGAAGACGCCGATGGCATAGAGCGGGATCAACGCGTGCGTCTCGGCGTGGAAGACCACGAGCAGAAGGGCGCTCAGGACCGCCAGGATGATGATGCCGTTGGAGAAGGCCGAGTCGGTCCCCCGGCTCGCGAACTGGCGCGGCATGAACCGGTCGCGAGCCATGAACGACGACAGCCGGGGAAATCGCGCAGAAGCTGGTGTTCGCCGCGATGATCAGGATCAGCGTGGTCAGGGCCTGTACGAGATGGTAGAGGACGCTGCCTCCGCCAGAACACACGGCGAGCCAGCTGTGAGCTGATCGTTTCCTGCGCTGGTTGGGGTCAGGCTGAACCCGTTCGCGAGAAACGTGATCCCGACGAACAGGCCGATCAGCACGGTGCCGAGCAGCACCAGCACCTGCCGGGCGTTCTTGGCCTCCGGCGGCCGGAACGCCGGCACGCCGTTCGAGCACCGCCTCGATCCCGCGTGAGGGCGACGCAGCCGGACGCGAAGGCGCGGAGGATCAGGAACAGCGGTCAGTTCCTGACGCGCCGGTCCCGGAAGAGCATCCCGGCGGGAGCCAGCCTCCCGCGCCCGAGCCTCGCGCCCAGACAACGACGCCCCAGACGATCATGAGGACGTAAGATGCGATGAACGCGTACGTCGGAACGGCGAACAGGCGCCCGGACTCGCGCACGCCGCGCAGGTTCGCGACCGTGATCCCGAGCACCCTGAGGAGGCAAGAGCTCCACTCGATACGGATAGAGAGTCGGCACGGCGGACGTGACGGCGGCGATGCCGGCGGCGACGCTCACCGAAACGGTGAGCACGTAGTCGGTCAGCAGGCGGCGGCGCCCGCGACGAGGCTGGGATACGTGCCAGGAGGTTCTCCCGGCTGACGATAGGCGCCGCCCGCGCTCGGGTACGCGATGATCGTCTGCCGGTAGGAGTTCACCACGATAGCGATCAGCACCCGCGATGCCCAGCGAGATCGGCAGCCCGACGTGGAGCGCCCCCGTGCCAGCCAGCGCCAGGATGAGGAGGATCTCCTCTGTGGCGTACGCACTCGACGAGAGAGCGTCCGAGGCGAACACGGCCAGGCCGGTCGCTCGCCCGAGGCGCTCGTGCTCCTCGTGCGATGTGGGAATGGGTTCGCCCAGAACGGCGCGCTTGACAGTCTGCATGGACACGTCGGCTACCTCACGAGGCCCGGATGCTGAGCGTGGGCCCGGGTCGAAGGGCCAGGCGGAGCATCGCCGCCGCCACGACCAGCGCGCGCTGTTCGTCTCTGCTGGAGACCTTCCGTCGTCGCCTTCCCAGAGGTCGAGCCAGAGGGGCTCTGAGGCACGTGGGAGGCGGAGCCGGCCGCCGCCTTCGGGCAACCGGAAGCCCCGTCGACCGAGCCGGTGGTCCCGCCCGTCGCTGAGTAGAGTACGTGGATCCAGCGTGGCTGCCGGCGTCGGCCGGGTGGCACAGTCTGCCGGGGCGGCGGCAACCACCCGGTTGTCTGCCCGGCGGAGGACAATGGCGCGCCAGCCGGAACGCGCGCCGGAGATTCTCGAGCGCTGCCTCGAGCGTACGCACCCCGTGTCAAGCCGTCGGCGAGCCAGTTCGAGCGCGTCGATGTCCTCACGCGCCCGGCCGAGCATCTCGGACGATCGCGCACGGCGCCGCCCGAAGGCGGCGGCGATCAACCCGGAGACGGCCAGCGCGACAAAGGCGATGATGTCGTCGGATCGGTTGATGGTCAGCCTCAAGATAGGGCTCGGTCAGGAAGAAGTTGAGACTGAGCGCGGACACGACCGCCGTCGCGAGCCCGGCGGTGCGCCCGCCGAGCTCCGCCACGACGATCGTGAGTGCCAGGAAGCCGAAAGCGAGGTTCGACGCCGACGTGAGCGTCCGGAGTGGAATCAGGGCTACCCCGAGCGCCATTGCGCCGAGCGCGCCGATCGCGATCCACAGGGTCTCCGAGTCCTGACGGGCCATGTTGACTGACTCCTTCTGTGCGGGCCGTGAGGGCCTGTCAGCGCTGCGGCGTGCCCTTCGCACTCACGCGCCTGCCAGTACGAGTAGCTGGAGAACCCGCCGGTGCGCGTGCGCCAGCTGGGCCTCGTCGCGCCGGCGCTTGTAGGCCGTGGCTCCGAATGAAACAGGCTCGGGACTCGTGATGGACGGCTTGTCGAGAATGCCGAGGCCGACTCAGATCGGCGCCGAACCGGCGCACCCAGTCGATGGCGAACGTCGCCGCAGCCACCCCGTAGGCCGAGCCGGCCATCGCCACCAGGATCCGGCGGAGCATCGTCATCCGCCTGCCGCGTCGTCGAGCGCCAGGTTCAGCCGCAGCACGTTGACACGGGGCTCGCCCAGGACCGCCGAGCTGGCGCGCCTCGACGTGCTGTCTCGACGAGACGCCGAACCCGGGCTTCGTCGAGCCCGCGCGCCTTGGCGACCCGCCGTACCTGGTAGAAGGCCGCCGCGGGGCTGATGTGAGGGTCCAGCCCGCTGCCCGACGCCGTGGCGAGGTCGACGGGCACCGGCGCCGCGTTCCCGGGATCGGCCTCGCGCAAGGCGTCGATCCGTCCCTTGGCCGCCGCCGACAGGGCGGGATTCAGCGGCCCGTAGTTCGATCCGCTGGACGCGCCGGCGTTGTAGGCGAACGGCGCCGTGGCCGACAGGCGTCCCCAGAAGTACTTGGGATCGTCGAACGGCTGGCCGATCAGGCTCGAGCCCACCACCTTGCCGTCCCGGAGGATCAGGCTCCCGTTGGCCTGACCTGGGAAGATGGCCTGGGCGATGCCGGTCACCACGAGCGGGTAGGCCACGCCGGTGACGAGGGTCAGGAGCAGCAGGATCATGACCGCCGGTCTGAGCTGGTCCATGGTCATCGATCCTCCTCCTCGTCAGGCCAGGCCGAGGCGACGAGGATCATGTCGATCAGCTTGATCCCGATGAAGGGCACGATGATCCCGCCGACCCGTAGATCCAGACGAAGCGGTGGAGCACCGCCGATGCCCCCATCGGCCGGTAGCGGACGCCGCGCAGCGCCAGCGGGACGAGGGCGATGATGATGAGCGCGTTGAAGATCACCGCAGACAAGATCGCGCTCTGGGGTGTCGCCAGCCCCATGACGTTGAGGGCGTTGAGCACGGGGTAGGTCGTCGCAAAGGCTGCCGGGACGATCGCGAAGTACTTCGCCACGTCGTTCGCGATGCTGAAGGTCGTCAGCGCCCCCGGGTCATCAGCATCTGCTTCCCGGTCTCCACGACCTCGATCAGCTTCGTCGGGTTCGAGTCGAGGTCGACCATGTTGCCGGCTTCCTTGGCGGCCTGGGTCCCCGAGTTCATGGCCACCGCCACGTCGGCCTGGGCGAGCGCGGGCGCGTCGTTGGTCCCGTCGCCGGTCATGGCGACCAGCCGGCCCCCGGCCTGGTACTCGCGGATCAGCTTGAGCTTCGCCTCCGGCGTCGCCTGGGCCAGGAAGTCGTCGACGCCCGCCTCGGCGGCGATCGCCGCCGCCGTGAGCGGGTTGTCGCCGGTGATCATGATCGTCTTGATGCCCATCTTCCGGAGCTCTCCGAACCGCTCGCGGATGCCGCCCTTGACGACGTCCTTCAGCTGGATCACACCGAGCACCTGCGCGCCATCGGCCACGACCAGCGGTGTCGCGCCCTGCTTGGCCACGCCGTCGACGGCCGTGCGCACCGGCGCCGGGAGCTCTCCTCCGAGCCCCCGGACGTAGAGCCTCGATGGCGTCGGCGGCGCCCTTGCGAATCTGCCGGCCGTTCAGGTTCACCCCGCTCATCCGGGTCTGCGCCGTGAACGCCACGAAGGTGGCGCCCATCTTGGTCACGTCCCGCTCCCGGATCGCGTACTTCTGCTTCGCCAGGACGACGATGCTTCGGCCCTCCGGGGTCTCGTCGGCCAGCGAGGCGAGCTGAGCGGCGTCTGCGAGGTCGCGCTCGGGGACGCCGGCGGCCGGCAGGAAGGCGGTGGCCTGCCGGTTCCCGAGCGTGATGGTGCCGGTCTTGTCGAGGAGCAGAACATCGACGTCCCCGGCCGCCTCGACCGCGCGGCCCGACATGGCGATGACGTTCGCCTGGTGCATCCGGTCCATGCCGGCGATCCCGATGGCCGACAGGAGTCCGCCGATCGTCGTCGGGATGAGGCAGACGAGAAGAGCGACCAGCACCGTCACCGTCACCGGCGTGCCCTGGCCAGCGACGCTCACGCTGTAGAGGGAGTACGGCAACAGGGTGGCGGTGGCCAGCAGGAAGATGATGGTGAAACCCGCCAGCAGGATGTTGAGCGCGATCTCGTTCGGCGTCTTCTGGCGCTTGGCGCCCTCGACCATGGCGATCATGCGGTCGAGGAACGCCTCGCCGGGATTCGCGCTGATGCGGACGATCAGCCAGTCCGACAGCACGCGGGTCCCCCCGTGACCGCGCTCCGGTCGCCCCGCTCTCGCGGATGACGGGCGCGCTTTCCCCGGTGATCGCGCTCTCGTCCACCGAGGCCACCCCTCGACGACCTCGCCGTCCCCGGGGATCACGTCGCCGGCCTCGACCAGCACGAAATCGCCCTTTCGCAGCGAGCTACCGGAGACCAGCGCGATGCTCGGCTCCGCGCTCTGGCTGTGGCAAACGCTTCGCCTGGACGTCCTGACGGGTTCGGCGGAGGGCCTCCGCCTGGGCCTTCCCGCGCCCCTCGGCGATCGCCTCGGCGAAGTTGGCGAAGAGGACGGTGAGCCAGAGCCACACCGAGACCCAGAAGATGAATCCGGCCGGCGCCTCGCCCTGGCCGACCAGCGCCTGGAGCCAGAGGCCCGAGGTCAGGATGCTGCCCACGTAGACGACGAACATGACGGGGTTGCGCACCTGGATCGCCGGAGTGAGCTTCCGGAACGAGCCGACCAGGGCCCGCCGGGCGATGGGCCCGTCGAAGAGAGAACGCGCCTTGACGTCTGTTGCCATGGTAGTCGACCTCCGTCGTTACGGCTTGACGGCCGTGATCACGAGGTGCTCGACGATCGGTCCCAGCGCGAGCGCCGGGGATGAACGTGAGCGCCCCCACGAGGACGACCACCCCGATCAGGAAGCCAATGAAGAGGGGGTGTGCGTGGGCAGCGTGCCGAGCCCGGGCGGCACCGTCTTCTTGCGCGCCAGCGAGCCCGCGATCGCCAGCGTCGGGATCGCCAGCCAGTATCGGCCGAACAACATCGCGAAGCCGAGCGCCGTGTTGTAGAAGGGCGTGTTGGCCCCGAGGCCGGCGAAGGCGCTGCCGTTGTTGTTGCCGGCCGACGAGAATGCGTACAAGACCTCGCTGAAGCCGTGGATGCCGGGATTGAAAATGGTGGCGATGCCCCGGGGCTTACCACGGCGATGGCGGTCCCGATGGTGACGAGTGCCGGCGGGATGAGGATCACGATCGAGGCCATCTTCATCTCGTAGGCCTCGATCCTCTTGCCGAGGTACTCGGGGGTCCGCCCGACCATCAGCCCGGCGACGAAGACCGGCGATGATGGCGAAAACCAGCATGCCGTACAGGCCGGAGCCCACGCCGCCGTAGATCACCTCGCCCAGCTGCATGAGCCACATCGGCACGAGCCCACCCATTGGGGTGAAGGAGTCGTGCATCGCATTCACGGAACCGTTCGAGGCGGCCGTCGTTGCGGTCGCCCAGAGGGCGGAGTTCGCGATGCCGAACCGTACCTCCTTGCCCTCCATGTTTCCGCCCGCCTGGAGGTCGCTGGCCTGGTGGTCGACGCCCGAGCGACGCCAGTGTCCAGCCGCGCTGCTCGGCCACCACGCAGACGGTCAGCAGCACCACGAAGACCGCCGTCATCGCGGCCAGGACGGCCCAGCCCTGGCGGGTGTCGCCGACCATGACCCCGAACGTGTGGCAGAGCGCGGCGGAGATCACCAGGATCGAGAGGAGCTCGAGGAAGTTCGAAAGCGGTGTCGCGTTCTCGAATGGGTGGGCGGAGTTCACGTTGAAGAAGCCGCCGCCGTTGGTACCGAGTTGCTTGATGGCGATCTGGGATGCGGCGGGGCCCACCGCCAGGACCTGCTCGCTCAGGGTCGCCTTCGCCATCTTAGGCTGGCCCTTGTCGTCGAGGACCGGCTTGCCGTCCTTGTCCGTCTCCGGCACGTCGTACTGGGAAGGCTGGACGACCGTGACCTTCGCGTACTCGCCGAAGGTCTGGACCACGCCCTGGGAGACCAGGATGAGCGCCAGCACGAACGAGAGGGGTAGCAGGATGTAGAGCGTCGTCCGCGTGAGATCGACCCAGAAGTTGCCGATGGTGTCGGCCGAGCGGCGGGAGAAGCCGCGGATGAACGCGGCCAGCGTCGCCATCCCGGCCGCTGCCGATACGAAGTTCTGGACGGTCAGCGCCAGCATCTGGGTGAGGTAGCTCATCGTCGTCTCGCCGCCGTATCCCTGCCAGTTGGTATTGCTCGCGAAGCTGACGGCGGTGTTGAACGAGGAGTCGGGCGTGACCGCGCCGAGGCCCTGCGGGTTCAACGGCAGGACGCCCTGCAGACGCTGGAGCAGGTACACGACCAGCAAGCCCGCGAAGTTGAAGAGCAGCATCGCGATGGCGTAGGTCTTCCACCCCATCTCCCGGTCGGGCCGAACGTCCGAGAGCCGGTAGATCAGGCGCTCGAGCCACCCGAGAAGCCGGTCCAGACCGATCGCCCGCCCCTCGTAGACGCGCGCCATGTACGCGCCGAGAGGCTTGGCCAGGCCGATGAGGACGATCAGGTAGAGACCGAGCTGCACGTACCCGTTCGAGGTCACGAGAACACCTCCGGCTTCAGGAGCGCCACCACCAGATACACGAGGAGCCCGACCGCGACGAGGCCGCCGATCACGTAGAGAATGGTCATGTCAGCCTCCCGCTACAGCCGGTCGCAGAGCTCGACCAGCCCCCAGGACAGGGCCAGGAACCCGAGGGCGAGCCCGATGTAGAGAACGTCCAGCATGGTCATGCCTCCTTCCGCACGCGTGAACGCACGCGGCTGGCACATGGAGAGACCGTCCGGGAAGTGCAGAGCCTGTTCCACGGCCTCGATCGAGGAAGAACGGTAGACGGATCGCGTGTTGGCGCCATCGACGCTCCGCGCCATGCGCATTCGGTGTGGCGCCGGCGACCCACAGTCCAAGACGCGCATCACGACAGTCGTCAGACCCACACCGGGCACGGAGGCCTCTTGTCGAGCTCACGCGCCAGGAGGTTCGGGGTCAGATGGCCCGAGACCTCCGCAGAGTGCCCCGAGGCGATTCGGGAACGACGTCTCCACGACGATCGCCCGCACGCTGCCCATCTCACGCGCGAGGGCCCACAGCTGCTCCGTCGGCCCCGTATCCCCCGAGAAGACGAGAACGCCTGCACCGTCATGCACGATGAAGCCCGCCGTTGGCACCGTGTCATGGACCGGGACGGGGATGACGGTGAGGCGGTGGCCGATGGGCTGCGGTACTCCGGGCTGCATCGCTCGAAGGCGCACGACCGGGTTTCGTGCCGTCGGGATGGCCGAGAAGTCCGGCCAGAGCCGGTCGTTGAAGAAATGTTGATGCAGGTCGTCCACCACGGAGGCGATCGAGCTGACGGTGAGCCCTGATCGTCGCCCGAGCTTGCCCGCGCGCAGCAGTGGTTGTCCGCGAGGTACGCCAGCCCGCCCGTGTGGTCGAGATGAGCGTGGGACAGGAGCACGTGTCGGATCTCGAGCTGCTCACCGAGCTCGAGGGTCGACGTGACCGATCCCGCCTCGAGGAGAACCGTACCGTCGAGTAGAAGACCGGGAAGATGCCGCTTCGGCGCGGACCCACCCTGACAGCCGAGCACCCTGAGTTCCATGGCGAGAGCACCATAGCGAGGGAAGACATCAAGGCGCGCTAGAGATCGGGGCTGGGACGCTCAAGAATCCGTAAAGACGAGGCCGGCGGAGGCCGCGAGGTCGGGGTTTCCGGGCGTGTGGCGGCGCGCGGCCGACCAGGTGCGCCGGACGGTCCTTCCGGTGAGGAGGGGACGCTACTTCGGCGAGGTCGGCTCCGCGAGGGCGATCATGAGGACGGCCACGGCGAGCGCCCGGCGCTGATCGAGACTGAGGCCCTCGGGATTTCCTCCCAGAGATCGATCAGCAGCGTCTCTCGTCCCGGCAGCCGGAGCCGGCCGCCGCGCTCAGGGATGCGGAAACCGCCCGCCCCAGTCGGTGGACGAGGACGTCCGAGCCGATCAAGGTCGCGGGCTCGAGCTCGGTGGGTGGGACGGGCAGAGTGGCCTGGCTCGATGGCGCTGCGGCGACCAGACGCTCGTCGGCGTGCCGGGAGCACGACGCCACCGAGCCCGAAGAAACGTCGGAGCTCCTCCAGGATCTGCTCCACTGGCTCGCGGGCGGAAAGACTGGACGCCGTCCGGGCGAGGACCTCGAGGTCTCCACGGGCCTCCACGACCTGCTCCGCTGTCCGCGCCCGTCTCTTGCCGAAGGCGGCCGCGATGAGCCCACAGGCCGTGAGCGCGACGAACGCGGCGATGTCACCGGGCTTGTCGATCTCCAGCGACAGGTAGGGCTCGGTCAGGAAGAAGTTGAGGCTGAACGCCGAGACGACGGCCGTGGCCAGCCCGGGGCCCCGACCGCCCATCTCGGCGACCACGATGGTCAGCGCGATGAACACGAAGGCCAGGGTGGAGGCCGTCGCGACCGTCCGGAGCGACGTGAGAGCGAAACCGAGCGCGACGGCGCCGGCGACTCCCGTGACGAACCACACGGCCCCTCGGTCACTCTGGCTCATGGCGTCCTCACGTCGTTGGGACGGCTCTCGCGTCCGCCGATGAGCATAGCGGATGGGGCGTCAAGAAGCGGCAAAGAGCGGCGGGCGGAGCATCAAGACGCCGTAAAAGACGCCGCTCGAGCGGCGGGGCGCTACCCTTTGACGCTGCCCGCGGTGAGCCCCTCGACCATGTAGCGCTGGAGATAGACGTAGGCGGCGATGACGGGCAGGGTCGTGAGGACGGCGCCGGCCATCAGGTAGCCCCAGCCGTACACGTCGCCCGTGATGAACGACGAGAGCCCGACGGGGAGCGTCCGGAGCTTGACGTTGGTGATGAACACGAGCGCGTAGAGAAACTCGTTCCAGGACTGGGTGAACGCGTAGAGCGCGGCGGCCAGGAGTCCCGGCGCGGCCAGCGGCAGCACGATCCGGCGGAAGGCGCCGAAGCGCGTGGCGCCGTCGATCATCGCCGCCTCCTCCAGCTCCTCGGGAATCGACTCGAAATAGCCCATGAGGAGCCACGTCACGAAGGGGACGGTGAAGCTCGGGTACGCGACGATCAATCCGGTGAGGCTGTCGGCCAGCCCGAGGTTCCGGATCTGAGCGTAGAGGGAATGAACAGGATGGACGGCGGGACGAGATATGTGATGAGCACGGCGCTCGCCATGAACGCCCGCCCGAGGAAGCGTAGGCGGGCGAGCGCATACGCGCCGATCGTCCCGATGGCGGTGGCCAGGAGCGTGCTGCTCACCGATACCACCACGCTGTTGCGGTACCACGCGAGGAACTCCGTCTTCTCGAGGAGGTGCCTGTAGTTGTCGCGGACGAACGGGCTCGGCCAGAACATCGAGGCGAGGCTCCGCATCTGGTCCTCGCCCTTGAACGACGTGATCGTCATCCAGAAGAACGGGAAGAGGACGACCAGGAGGAGCGTCAGCAGGACCGCGTAGGCGACCGCGGACTGTGCGCGCTCGCGGGCGACCCGGCCGGGGCCGCCGACCGCCGTCATGGCGCCGCCCCGTCTCTCATCGCGCCCGCCCCCGTCGCATGTAGCGGGCGAGCACGATGATCACGAAGGCCAGCGCCGGGAGGAGGTAGAGGGCGACCGCGATGGCCTCTCCGAGCCGCTGCGCGCCGAACGCGATCTCGTACGTCAGCACGGGGAGCACCTGGGTGGCGCCGCCGGGGCCGCCCTTCGTGAGGATGTAGACGATCGCGAAGTCGTTGAAGGTCCAGATCGTCGACAGGAGCACGACGATGATGACGATGTTCCGGATGCCGGGCAGCGTGACGTGGCGGAACCGCTGGGCCGCCGTGGCCCCATCCACCGCCGCCGCCTCGTAGAGCTCCGCCGGGACCGACTTCATGCCGGCGAGGAAGCTGATCCCGAAGAACGGGAAGCCGCGCCACACGTTCACGGAGATCACCGACGCCATCGCGGTGCCGGGCTCGCTCAGCCAGCCCACGCCCTGGGGCAGGATCCGGAACACCCGCACCAGGAGGTAGTTGAGCACCCCGAGGCTGTAGTCGAAGATCCAGAGGAAGTTGAGGGCCGAGACCACCGTCGGCGCGACCCACGGGATCAGCAGCACGCCGGTCCAGAAGCCTCGCCAGCGGATGCGGGTCGTCAGCACCAGCGCCATGACCATCCCCAGCACGAGCTTCACCGCCACCGAGCCGCCCGTGAACACGAGGCTGTTCATCACGGCGCGCCGGAAGAAGCCGTCGGAGGTCAGCCGGATGTAGTTCTCCAGCCCGACGAACACCGGCGGCATGCCCACGTACTTCCGGGTGAGGCTCAGGTACACGGCGTAGCAGAACGGGTAGGCCACCAGGGCCAGGACCAGCACGACGATCGGAAGGACGAAGAGGAAGCCGAGGCGGTAGTCGGGCCCGAGCCACGACTCGAGCGCGACTCGCTGCCGCCGGGTGGGATCGACCGAGCGCGGCTTCCTTGGTGGGAAGCCGCGCCGCGGTGGTGGACATGGCGCGGGCCTCGTCGCCCCCTAGCCCTTGCTGCGGATCTTGTAGACCTCGTCCACGCGCGCGTGAGCTTCCTTGAGCGCCGCCTCGGGCGACAGCCCGCCGACCACGACGCGCCCCGCCATGTCGGTCAGGATCTTCTGGCCCTGACCTCGGCGGCCGCCGGCGTCATGGGGCCGGGGTGGCCGATGTTGACGCATCTGAGGATGTTCTGGAGCATCGCGTCGAAGTTCGGATCCGACTTCCAGTACGGGCTGTCCACCCGTCCCCGGTACACTGGGCCGGCCTGACCGACCGACACGTCGACGTACTCGGCGAAGCGCTTCTCGTCCTCGACCCAGCGGATCAGGTCCTCGGCGAGATCAGCCCGCTGGCTCTTCTGGAAGATCGCCCAGTTGTAGCAGGAGGAGGCGACGAACGAGCCCGCCGGACCGCCCGGGGTCAGGATGCACAGGGTCTTGGGCGCGAGCTCGTGCTTCCGGGTGACCATCGCGTAGTAGAGGCTGGCGCCGTTGTTCGTCGTCACCAGCTTGCCCGCCATGTACGCCTCGTTGTTCGACACGTCGGTCCAGCCCATCACGCCCGGCGGCTGGATCTTGTGCTTCTGGATGGTGTCGACCGCGAACTGCAGCGCGGCCATGTTCTCCTTGAGATACGTCGTGCCGAGAGCGGGCTTGCCGTCCTTGTCCCACACGCCGCCGCCGTAGTCCCACAGGATGTTCTGCATGAAGCCGTCGCCGTCGTCCGAGCGGTTCAGGGTCTGCCCGAACCCCCAGAGATCCTTGGACGCATCCTGCGTCTTCTTCGCGAACTCCACGACGTCGGGGTCGTAGACCTTGGGCGGCTTGAGCCCCTTGGCCTCCATGATGTCCTTGCGGACGAAGAAGACGGTCGTCATGGAGTACCGCCCCACGCCGAGGAACTTGCCCTCGTACTTCATGGCCCGATCGGCGAACGGCAGGAGGCCGCCGCGGGCGGAGGCGATCTCGCCCGCGACCTTGCTGACGTCGCGGAGGGCCGGCCGGTACCGCATCGGACCGTAGACGTTCATCTCGGCCAGGTCGGGAGGGTTGCCCGCCTCGATCGCCGCCACGAACTTCTGCTCCCGGTCGCCGAACGTGGCCCAGTCGAGCTCGATCTCGACGTTCCGCTCCTTTGCCCACGCCTCGATGTGCCGGGTCAGGACGTCGTTGGCGCCCGTCACGAAGCTCTTGAAGAGCCAGATGCGGAGCTTGGGCTTGGCCTGGGCGCTGGCCATCGAGCGGAGCGCCTCGAGGCCGGCGGCGGTGCCTCCCGTGACGACGGCCGCGCGACGCAGGAACTCGCGCCGGGCGATCAGGCCTGCATCGAGCTTCTCGGCCGCGCTGCGCAGACGTGCGTCGATCATGGTCGCCTCCGGGTCCGCGGGTTGAGGGGCCAGTAGGGCGGAGTCTAGGCGGGGGCCGGAGCGCGGTCAAGCATCCCGCGCCCGCGGGTGTCAGGATGGGCGCGTGCGGGTCCGGAGGTGGAAGCTCTTCGGCCGCGTCAGGTGGCCGAACCCCAGGTGGGAGAGCGAGCATCCCTTCCCGCTGTCCTTGACGCCGACCCAGGGCAGGAGGGGATCGAGGTAGTCGCACCGGTTGGCGTAGACGGTCCCCGCGTCGAGCTCCGACATCAGTCGCGTGGCGCGGTCCATGTCCCGGGTCCACACCGACGCGGTGAGCCCGTACGGGCTGTCGTTCATGAGGCGCACCGCCTCGGCATCGTCGTGCACCGGCATGATCCCGACCGCCGGCCCGAAGGTCTCCTCCCACATGACTTTCATCCCGTGATTCACGCCGGTCAGGACGGTCGGCTCGCAGAAATAGCCGCGTCCCCGCCAGGGCGTGCCTCCGGTCAGGACGCGCGCCCCGGCCGCGCGAGCCTCCGCCACGTGCTGCTCCACGAGGGCCGCGCCCTTCCGCTGCGCGAGCGGCCCCATCGTGGTCGCCGGGTCCTCCGGATCGCCCACTCCGGTACTGCCGGACCAGCGCGACGGCGGCCTCGACGAAGCGGTCGTAGATCGACCGGGCCACGTAGACGCGCTCGATGCCGCAGCAGCTCTGCCCCGCGTTGTAGAAGGCGCCGTCGACCACGTTCTCCACCGCGAAGTCGAAGTCGGCGTCCTCGCAGACGTAGGCGGGATCCTTGCCGCCGAGCTCGAGTCCTGCGTCGATGAAGCGGTGCGCGACCTCGGCGTAGACCTCGCGGCCGCCCGCGACCGAGCCGGTGAACGAGACGTAGTCCACGCTCCCGGAGCGGATCAGCTCCGCCGTCGCGCCGTGATCGAGCGTGACCGCCGCGACGAGGCCGTCCGGCACATCGGTGCGCGCGAACGCGTCGGCGAAGTGGCCGCCGCAGAGCGGCGTGAGCCGGGCGTGCTTGATCAGCACGGCATTGCCGGCGAGGAGCGCCGGGACGATCACGTTGACGGCGATGAGGAGCGGGTAGTTCCACGCGGCGATGTCGAGCGCGACGCCCAGCGGCTCGTGGCGGATGAAGCGCTCGAAGCCGTCCTTCGGCGGGAGCGGCTCGTCGGCGAGCGCCGCCTCCGCCAGCCGGCACATGGTCTCCGCGCGATCGATCATCGTGCCGATCTCGTTCTTGGCCTGCTGGAGCGGCTTGCCCATCTGGCGGGTGATGTCGAGGGCGACCTGGTCGGCCATCGCCCGGAACGCGGGGACCATCTGGCCCACGGCGCGCACGCGCTCGGACACCGCCACGCGGCGCCAGTCGCGCTGCGCCGCGCGTGCCCGGGCGACGATGGCGGCGAGCTCCGAGGCCGGCGTGTAGGCGATCTCGCCGAGCGGCGACTCCGTGGCGGATTGACGAGGGTGTAGTGCGTCGGCACGCCGGGAGCTTACCGCCGACTCGCGACGCACGGCAAGCCCGCCGGGCGCACGCGTTGCGCCCGGTGCCTGGTCCGGCCCCCGCCCGCCTGGGTATGCTGCGACAGGCTCGATGCCGCCGCGCCGGCGACGATGGAGCGCGACCACCCCGGCCGCATCGCCCGCCGGCGCTTCTGGTACCATCGTTGGCGGCGGGCTGCGCCTAGACGGCATACCCCAGGGGGAGACGCGTGCGACGGTTTGACCTCGTGATGCCGAAGAGCGTGGAGGAGTGCGTCCGCACGCTGGCCGAGCGCGGAGCGGATGCGAAGATCGTGGCGGGGGGACCGATCTCCTGCCCGCAGATGAAGAACGGCATGCTCCGGACCGGCTGCGTGGTGGACCTGTCGGGCGTGGCCCAGCTCCGGCAGCTGGCGAGTGCCAACGGATCCGGCCTCCGGATCGGCGCCGCCGTCACCGCGCGGACGCTCGAGCGCGACCCGCGACGTCCAGACCGCCTACTCCTCGATCTCCGAGAGCGGCGCGCTGGTCGGGTCGCGTGCAGGTGCGGAACCTGGCGACGCTCGGGGGAATCTCTGCAACGCCGCTCCGTCCGCCGACATGGCGCCCGCCGCTCCTGGCGCTCGACGCCGAGGCGGTGATCGTCGGGCCCAGCGGGAGCCGCCGCGTTCCGTTCGCCTCGTTCTTCCTCGGGGTGCGCCGCACGGTGCTGGCGCCGGGCGAGGTGCTCGTGGAGATCGCCGTGCCTCACCCGGGTCCCCACAGCGGCGGGAACTACCGGCGGCACACGCCCCGCCGGGAGCTCGACATCGCCGTGGTCGGGGTCGCGTCGCAGCTCACGCTGTCGAAGGGCGTCTGCACGAAGGCGCGGATCGCGCTCGCGGCGGTGGCGCCGACGCCGCGTCCGGGCCGACCGCGGCGGAGCAGGCTCCTGGAGGGCCACGCCGGTCACGCCCGAGCTGATCGAGCGCGGCCGCCGGGGCGGCGATCGAGGCCGCGCGGCCGATCAGCGACCAGCGCGGGTCCGCCGACTTCCGCCGACACCTGGTCCAGGTCCTGACCCGTCGCACGCTCACCACGGCGCTCGCCCGCGCGGGCGCCTGACGATCTCGCGGAGGAGCCATCACGTGCCGAAGCAAGTCCTGAGCTGCACGGTGAACGGGGAGCCGGTGGAGGTGCTCGTCCAGCCGTACGAGACCCTGCTGGACGCGCTCCGCGAGCGGATCGAGTCTCACCGGGCCCAAGGAAGGGTGCGGGACCGGCGACTGCGGGGCCTGCACGGTCCACCTGGACGGCGAGCCGGTCGCGAGCTGCCTGGTCCTGGCGCTCCAGGCCCGCGGCCGGTCCGGTTCTCACGATCGAGGGGCTCGCGCAGAACGGAGTCCTCCATCCGCTGCAGGACGCCTTCGTCCGGCCACGGCGTGCCGCAGTGCGGCTTCTGCATTCCCGGGGTCCTGATGGCTGCCGCGGCGCTGCTCGCCGAGACGCCCGCACCCCACGGAGGACGAGATCCGCTACGGCATCGCCGGCAACCTCTGCCGGTGCACCGGCTACACGAAGATGCTGGCCGCGATCGACGAGGCGGCCCACGCCAAGGCGCTAGACAACCGGACATCGAGGAGCGCACGTCACCATGGCGATGAAGACCACGCGCGACGTGAAGGGTGTCGGACTGTCCATTCCGAGGCCGGACGGGCCGGAGAAGGTCACCGGGCAGGTCCCGTACGTGGCGGACCTCAAGCCGCGCGGACTGCTGCACGCGAAGCTCCTGCGAAGCCCGCACGCGCACGCGCGCATCCTCCGGATCGACACGAGCCGCGCGCAGGCCCTGCCCGGCGTGCGGGCGGTCCTGACGGCGGCCGACATCCCCGAGCTCAAGAAGAAGGCGCCGACCCGCGCCCACGCCGTGCTCGCCATCGACCGCGCGGTCTTCTGCGGTCAGCCCGTGGCCGCCGTGGCGGCGGACGAGCTGGCGATCGCCGAGGAGGCGCTGGACCTGATCGAGGTCGAGTACCAGGTGCTGCCGGTCGCCGTCGATCCGCTGCTGTCGATGCAGCCCGGCGCGCCGCCGGTGGCGGACGCCGGGACCGAGGCGGACACGAGCGAGGCGCTGGCCCACTCGGGCGTGGCCGCGGCGAAGAGCGAGGCCGAGCCGGCCAAGGCCGTCAACGTCGCCCAGCAGGCCCACCTCCATCGCGGCGACGTGGCCCAGGGATTCGCCCAGTCCGACCTGGTGGTCGAGCGACACGTACCGGGTGCCGATGGTCCACCAGGGCTATCTCGAGCCGCACGCGGTGCTCGCGCAGTGGGACAGCAACGGGCTCCTCACGATCTGGGCCAGCACGCAGGGGTCGTTCAACACGCGCTCGGAGGTGGCCGACGTCCTCGGATCCCGGAGAACCGCATCAAGGTCATCCCGATGGAGTGCGGCGGCGGGTTCGGCGGCAAGATCCGCGCGCTCTGCGAGCCGATCACCGCGATCCTCGCCCGCGCCACCGGCCGGCCGGTGCGCTACGTCATGACGCGGCGCGAGGAGCTCGAGGCCGGCATGCCCGCGCCCCAGGTCGTCATCCGGCTCAAGACGCGGCGTCAAGCGCGACGGCACCCTCATGGCGCTCGAGGGCGAGACGATCCTCGATTCGGGCGCGATCTCGGGCGCCGTCCTGACGATGAGCGTCGGTGTTCCTCGGCAGCCTCTACAAGTGGCCGAGCTTCGACGTCCGGGGCTTCGAGGTGCTCACGCACAAGCCGAGCGTCGCCGCCTACCGGGCGCCCACCGCGCCCCAGACCATCTTCGCCATCGACTCCCTCATGGAGGAGATCGCCCGCAAGCTCGGGCCTCGACCCGGTGGAGTTCCGCCTCCGGCACCTCATGCAGGAAGGCGATCCGATGGCCAACGGCCAGCCGTGGCAGAGCAACGGCGCCAAGGAGGTCCTGCGCCGGCTCGGCCGAGCACCCGCTCTGGAAGACACCGCGCGAGTGGGCGAAGAGCGGCGGCAAGAACGGCCACGGCCTGCGCGGCACCGGGCTGGCGGTGGGCGGCTGGATCCCGGGCCTCCAGCCGACGGGCGCCACCGTGCGGCTCAACCCGGACGGGTCGCTCCAGGTCCTCACGGGCCAGGTCGACATCGCCGGCACGAACATCGCGCTGGCGCAGATCGCGGCGTCCGCCTTCGGCGTGGACACCGACCAGGTCCGCATCACCACCGGCGACACCGACAGCGCGCCGCTGACCGGGCTCAGCGCGCGGCAGCAAGACGATCTACACGGTCGGCGCCGCGGTGATGCAGGCGGCGGAGGACGCGCGCCGCCAGACGCTCGAGATCGCCGCCTCCGAGATGGAGGCGGCCGTCCACGACCTCGAGATCGAGGACGGCAAGGTGGTCGTGCGCGGCGTGCCCGAGCCGCTCGATCACGCTGGCCCAGATCGGCAAGAAGGGCAACCTCTACATGTCGAAGGTGCCGCCGGTGCTCGGCGTGAGCCACATCGCCTTCGCGGTGCAGGCCCCGGCCTTCGCCGCCCAGCTCGCGCGGGTCGAGGTCGATCCCGACACCGGCGAGGCTGACCCTCCACGACTTCGTGGTCGGTCCAGGACGCCGGCAAGGCGATCAACCCGCTCGGCGTCGAGGGGCAGATGCAGGGCGGCGCGGTCCAGAGCCTCGGCTTCGCGCTCACCGAGGCGCTGCTCTTCGACGAGAAGGGGCGCCTCACGAACCCGAGCCTGCTCGACTACCGGAAGCTCACCGCGGCCGACCTCCCGAACATCGAGACGATCATCGTCGAGGTGCCGTCGCCGGCCGGCCCGTTCGGCGCCCGCGGCGTCGGCGAGCCGCCCATCGTCCCGGCGCCGGCGGCCATCGCCAACGCCGTGTACGACGCGACCGGCGCGCGCATCACCGAGCTGCCGATCACGCCCGAGCGGATCGCCGATGGCGCTGGTCGCGGGCCAGGGGAACGGGCACCGGTAAGCCCGCGACCCCTCGGGCCGTGATTCCGCGACGACCTCTGCCCGCCTCCCCGGCCGCGAAGGGTCGGCCTGTCCGGTCCTGCATCGCGCTACCCGGGCGACGTCCGCTCGAGGTTCCCGCCCGCCATACCTCCACCCGCCCGGAGCGCGGGCCGCTCGCCGCGCCCTGGCCCGGACAGCCGGAGGTGTTACTTCGTTATATAGCCCTATTCGAGATACAGTGATTCTCGACATGGCCACGCCGCACGCCACCGGCGAGCTGCAGGCGTTCAAGGCGCGGTTCTTCAAGGCCCTGGCCCACCCGATCCGCATCCGGCTCGTGGAGCCTCGTGGAGCGGACCGCGCGGTGCAGGAGCCCAGGCCGCCCTGGCACTCGACCAGTCGAGCGTCTCCCAGCACCTCGCCGTGCTGCGCGCGCATCACGTGGTGACGGCGCGCAAGGAGGGCGTCGACGGTCCGCTACGCGCTGCGCGACCCGCTGGTCGGCGACCTCCTGCCGGTCGCGCGGCGGATCTTCAGCAACCAGCTGGCCGGCACGCAGGACATGCTGCGCGCGCTCCAGCGCGAGCACCGCCGGCGCTGACGTGTCGCTCTTCACCAAGATCCTGCAGGGTCGGTCTCGCCACCGAGCCGCTCGATCCGGCGACGACCGGTCGGCCGTCGAGGCTCGTCCGCGGCAGGTGGAGGCGAGGACGCGGCGCCTGTTCGGCCGGGCGCTCGCGATCCGGCGAGGTCGACGCCGGATCGTGCAACGGCTGCGAGCTGGAGATCAGCGGCCTGACCAGCCCGGTGCTACGACTGCGAGCGGTTCGGCCTCCACTTCGTCGCGTCGCCCGCGGCACGCCGACCTCCTGCTGGTCACCGGCCCGGTCACTCGCAACATGGAGGTGCCGCTCCGCAAGACCTACGAGGCGACGCCCGGACCCGAAGCTCGTGGTGGCGGTCGGCGACTGCGCCCGGACGTGCGGCGTCTTCGCGGGAGCTACGCGGTCGCGGGCAGCGTCGACCAGATCATCCCGGTGGACGCCTTCGTCGCCGGCTGCCCGCCGGAGCCGGCGGACATCCTCCGAGGGATCCTGGCGGCGCTCGACCGGCTGCCGGCCCGCTCCGCTCCGGCGATAGGCATGTCGCTCGACGCCAGCGCTCTTCCTCGTCATGGCGCTCGGCCACGTCGCCGGGGCCGCAGGGGCGCTGGTCGCGCCGAGCGGCCGGAGGCGCACGCGGCCTCGCCGACGGCCGGGCGCGATCGTGGGCGCCAGCGCCGGGCTCGCGCTGGGGCTGGACGCGCTCGATCTGGGAACGCCGCTTCCGCCTCGAGCTGCCGCAGCTGCTCGCGATGGCGGGCGGCGTGAGCTTCCAGCTGGACCGTCTGGGCGCGATTCTTCCTGGTCGTCGTCGAGGTGGTGGCCGTTCCCGCGGCGCTCTTCGGCGCGGACCTACTACCGCGCGTCTACGAGCGGCACTTCCGGTCGCTGCGGCCGCTCGGGGCCATGCTCGAACCTCTTCCTGCTCGCGCTGAGCCCTCGTGCCGCTCGCCGACAACGTCGTCACCTTCGTCTGCTGACCTGGGAGCTGATGTCGGTCGCCTCGTACCTGCTCGTGCTGACCGGAGTCGGATCGGCGGGAGACCCGCGCAGGCCGGACTCTGGTACCTCGCCATGGCCCACGGCGGGCTGGTGCTCGCTGATGGCGGCCTTCCTGCTCCTGGCGGCGGCGGCGGCGTCCACCGGATTCGCGGACCTCCGCGCGCGCGGCGCGAGCCCGCCGCCCGCCGGTCGCGCGAATGCGGTGTTCCTCCTGGCGCCTCTCTCGGGTTCGGCTCGAAGGCGGGGCTGGTGCCGCTCCACGTGTGGCTGCCGCTCGCGCACCCGGCCGCGCCGAGCCACGTGTCCGGCGCTCGATGTCCGGCGCGATGATCAAGCTCGGCGTCTACGGGCTGCTTCAGGCTCGCGCTGGACCTGCTCGGCGGCGGCCCGCCCTGGTGGGGCGGCGTCGTCCTGGCGGCGGGGGCCGTATCCGCGCTGCTGGGCGTCCTGTACGCGCTCATGGAGCAGGATCTCAAGCGGCTCCTCGGCCTACTCCGTCCGTGGAGAACGTCGGCATCATCTTCCTCGCCGTCGGCGCCGGGATGCTGTTCCAGAGCTACGGCCTGCCGCCCTGGCGGTCCTCGGGCTCGTCGCGGGCCTCTATCACGCCCTCAACCACGCCTGCTTCAAGGGCCTGCTCGTTCCTCGGCTGCGGGTGCGGTGCTGCATGCCACGCACACGCGCGAACATGGAGCAGCTGGGCGGGCTCGATCAAGGGCATGCCGCGGACGGCTCTCGTGCTTCCTGGTCGGCGCCGCCGCCATCTCGGGCTGCCGCCGCTCAACGGCTTCGTCTCCGAGTGGCTCGTGTTCCAGGCGCTTCCTGCGGCGGTGCCGAGCTGCCGCGAGCCGAGCTCGGCGCTCCTCATGCCGCTGGCGGTGGGGATGCTCGCGCTGACGAGCGGGCTGGCCGCCGCCTGCTTCGTGAAGGCGTTCGGGATCATCGTTCCTCGCGATGCCCCGCTCGACCCGCGCCGCCGAGGCCCGGGAGGTGCCGCTGGCACCATGCAGGTCGGCGATGGGCGTCGCTGGCGCTCGGCCTGCGTGGCCCTCGGCGTCGTGCCCTCCGCTCGTCGTGCCGGTGCTGAGCGCGGACGCTCGCCGGGCTGGGCGGCTTGCCGGCCGACCTCGGCGACCGCGCTGCCGGCGCTGACCCTCGAGATGCCCGGCACCGTCGGCGTGATCGCGCCCGCCGTCCTGGCGGCCGGCCTCGTCCTGGTGCCCGTGGCCGTCGTGCGTCGGCCGTTCCGGCTCGGCGCCGCCGACCGGCGCCTCCGGGTCGGGCGACACCTGGGGCTGCGGCCGCATCGGCCAGACGCCGCGGATGGAGTACACGGCGACCGCGTTCGCCGAGCCGCTGCCGGCGGGTCTTCGCCGAGCTGTACCGCCCGACCGAGGACCTCGTCGATCGACTTCCACCCCGAGTCGCGGTACTTCGTCCAGTCCATCGCGTACCGGAGCGAGGTCCATCCCTGGTTCGAGCGGCTCCTCTACGCGCCCGTCGTGTCGCTCTTGCGCCGGACGGCCTTCCGCATCCGCTGGCTGCAGGCCGGCTCGCTCCACCTCTACCTGCTCTACATGATCCTCGCCCTCGATCGCGCTGCTCCTGATGTCGCGAGTGGACTGAGCTGATCGGGCTACGGGCTCGCCGCTCGGCCAGACCGCCGCTGGCGCTGCTGCTCGGCGCCCGGGCTCGTGGGGCTGATCCGCTGGATGAAGGCGCGGCTCGCAGAACCGGCGCGGGCGCGCCCGTCTGGCAGCCCTACCTCGAGCTGCGGAAGCTCTTCGGCAAGGAGGTCGTCGTCTCGCGGAACGCCTCCTGGCTCTTCCGCGCCGCGCCGTTCGTCATCTTCGCCAGCACCGTCGGCGACGGCCGCGCTGGTGCCGGTGCTGGCAGCGCCCTCGGCGTTCGACGCGGTGGGCGATCTGATGGTCGCTCGGTGTACCTCCTCCTCCTGGGCACGTTCTTCGCTGGCGCTGGCCGGTCTCGATCCCGGCTCGGCGTTCGGCGGCATGGGGAGCGAGCCGTGAGGTCACGGTCGCGGCGCTCGCCGAGCCGACGGTCGCGCTGGCGGTCTTCGCGCTGGCGCTCCAGCGCGGGTCCACGAACCTCGGGCGCATCGTCGTGACCACGCTGGCGGATCCGGCGCGGGCCTCAGCCCGGGACACCTCCTGGCGTTCGCCGCGCTCTTCATCGTCACGCTGGCCGAGACCGGGCGGCTGCCGGTCGACAACCCGGCCACGCACCTCGAGCTGACGATGATCCACGAGGCCATGGTCCTCGAGTACTCGGGCCGCTATCTGGCCCTGCTCGAGTGGGCGGCGTGCGACCAAGCTCCTGCTCTTCTTCGCCCTGCTCGGCAACCTCTTTCGTGCCCTGGGGCGTGGCGCGCGAGCCGGCTCCCGCGGCGGCTGCTCCTGGCGCTGCCGGCAGCTTCCTCGCTGAAGCTGCTGGTCGCTGGCGGTGGCCGTCGCCGTCGCTCGAGACGCGCGATCGCGAAGCTCCGGCTCTTCCGGGTGCCGGAGCTGCTGAGCGTGTCCTTCGTGCTGGCGCTCCTGGCGGTGTCTCGTCCTCCTTCCTCTTGCGGTGACGCGGTGGACGCGACCTTCTCCCAGCTGTCCGTGCTCGGCGTCGAGCCTGATCCTGCTGCTGCGGCTTCATCGTGCTCTGGGCCGCCGCGGCGTGCCGGCCTACGTCGAGCGCCTTCGCCGTGGCAGTCGATCGTCCTGGCCGGCGTCACGGCGGTCGTCGCGCACTACGGCCGGCGCCGGACCTGCCCTACTGGGTGGCCGGCGCTGCTCCTGGTCGCTCGAAGGGTGTCGCGATCCCGTGGCTGCTCCGGCCGCATGGAGCGAGCGGTTCCGCGCCGAGCGCGAGCTCGAGCCGCTACGTGAACACCGCGACCTCGCTCGTCGTCGGCGGGGTGCTGGTGCTGCTCGGCTACGTGCATCTCGCGCCCGCTGGTGGCCGCTGAGCCGCCTGCCGACCCGCGCGGGGATGCCGCTCGCGATGGGCCTCGTCCTGGTCAGCCTGTTCGTCCTGGTCAGCCGCGAAGAAGGCGATCACCCAGGTGATCGGCTTCCTCATGCTGGAGAACGGCGCTGGCGCTCCTGGCGGTCCTCGGCACGTACGGCATCCCGCTGATCGTCGAGCTCGGCGTGTTCCTGGACGCCCTCCTCGGGTTCCTGGTGATGCAGATCTTCGTCTACAGGATCCACGAGACGTTCGAGAGCATGGACGTCGAGCGGCTGAGCCGGCTGAGGCACTGACGAGCACCGTGCGCTCTTCGGCTCCTGCTCGGCCCGCCGCTGCTGGCCGCGCTGCTGGCGCGCTCGTCGGCGGACGCCGCACCGGCGCGCCGTGGCCTGGGCGAGCGCCGATCCTCTCCTGGGGTCGCTCGGCGCGCGCCCTCGTCGCTGGGTCGCGCGGGTCGCTGGCCGACGAGGCGGTCGTGGCGCGGCTGGCAGGACATCCTGCGGGCCGACGCCCTGTCGGCCCTGCTGGCGGCGTGCGTGGCCGACGGTCACGGCGCTGGCGCGCGTGGCTCGGGCCCGAGATCGGCGACGACGAGCCCCGACGGGCGCCGTCGCTTCCAGATCTTCGTCAACCTGTTCTGCGTTCACGATGCTGCTGCGCGGTGACGACCAACAACGTCGGGCATTGATGTGGGTGGCGATCGAGGCGACGACGATCGCCTCGGCGATGCTGATCGCGCTCGACGTCACCAAGGCGTCGGTCGAGGCGTCGTGGAAGTACGTGCTGCTGGGCTCGGTCGGCATCGCGCCTCGCGTTCGCGGGCACCGTGCTCGCGTACTTCGACTTCGTGCGGCTGGCCGGATCCCGCGACGGCGGTCCTGAACTGGACGGTGCTCAGGGCCGCCGCGCCCGTCGCTGCATCCCGAGGTCGTGGAGCTCGCCTTCGTGTTCATCCTCGTCGGCTACGGAACGAAGGCCGGCCTGGCGCCGATGCACACGTGGCTGCCCGACGCCCACGCCGAGGCGCCGGCGCCGGTGTCGGCGATGATGTCCGGCGTCCTGCTGGCGGTGGCGCTCTACGCCGATCATCCGCTGGAAGGGCGGTGGTGAGCGCCGCCGTCGGTCCGGCCTTCCCGAACCGCACTGCTGGTCGCTCCTCGGGCTGCTGTCGCTCGCGATCGCGGCCTTCAGCCTCGTCGATGCAGCGCAACTACAAGCGGATGCTCGCCTACTCGAGCATCGAGCACATGGGCCTCGATGTGCGTGGGCTTGACGCTCGGGCCGCTCAGGGAGCGTCGCGGCGATGCTGCACCTCGTGAACCACGCGCTGGCGAAGGGCGCGATGTTCCTCCTCGCCGGCCGGGTCCTTCACCGGTACCGGACGACGGACATCGCGCGCGTGTCCCGGCCTGCTCCGATCGATGCCCGGGACCGGCTGGCTGTTCCTGGCCGGCAGCCTGGCCGCTGGTCGGCCTGCCGCCCGTTCGGCCTGTTCATCTCCGAGTTCGCGCTCCTGCGGGCCGGCTTCGCGGCCGGACGGCCCTGGCTCATGGGGATCGTGCTCGTGCTCTCTGACGGTCGCCGGCGTCGGGTTCGTCGCGCACGCGAACCGGATGCTGTACGGCACGGCGCCGCGCAGGGCGTCGCGTCGGGGCGAGGCGCGACTGGCGACTGGCGCGCTGGCTCGCGCTGTGCGTGGGGACGCTCGTCGTCCTCGGCCTGATCGTGCCCCCGCCGGTCGACGACGCTGCTGACCCAGATCGCGGCGATCGTCGGGCCATGACGATGGTCGAGAGCCTCGCGGCCGCGCTGGCAAGGCGGTTCCCGGCCGACGTCGCCGCGCGTGCGGCGCCAGGGAGACCGGAGCTGCGCTGCACGCTTCCGGCCGACGACGTGCCGGCGCTGGCGCGGTGGCTGCGCGCGACCTGCGGGGCCGACTCGATCTCTGATGGTCGGCGCCGACCGGCGGGCGGACGATGGGCGGATTCGCCGTCCACTACGTCTTCGCGCCACGCTCGCGAGACGCTGGTTCCTCCACGTCGACCGTGTCCGTCGGCGCCGGATCGGCCGGAGATCCCGTCGCTGGCCACGTTCCACTATCCGGCGTCGCGGTTCGAGCGCGAGATCTTCGACCTGCTCGGAATCCGGGCCCGCGGGCATCCCGATCCCGCCCGCTGGTCCGGCACGCGCTTCTGGCCGGAGGACTACTTCCCGCCGCGAAGGACGCGGCGCCGCGCGAGTTCACACGACGACGGCCAGGCCTTTCCCTTCCAGCCAGGTCGGCGGGCGAGGGAGTCTACGAGATCCCGGTGGGGCCGGTCCACGCCGGCATCATCGAGCCGGGTCACTTCCGCTTCAGCGTCGTGGGCGAGACGATCATCGACATGAAGTCCCGGCTCTACTTCACCCACAAGGGGACCGAGAAGCTCTTCGAGGGCCGGACGCCCGAGCGACGGCGTCGAGCTTGCCGAGCGGGTGTCCGGGGACACGAGCGTCGGGCACGCGCTCGCCTACTGCCAGGCGCATCGAGGCGCTGACGCGGCACCGGCGTGCCGGCCCGCGCGCGGTACCTGCGCGTGATCGCTGCTCGAGCTCGAGCGGCTCTACAACCACGTCGGCCGACTTCGGCATGATCGCGAACGACACCGGCTTCGCGGTCGCGCCACTCGCACTGCTTCCGGATCCGCGAGCGGCTCCTGCGCCTGAACAAGCGGCTTGACGGGCCATCGGCCTCTGCGGGGCGCGCTGTGCCCCGGCGGCGTGCGGACGGACCTCGCCGGCCGGAGCGGACGTGGTCTCCGAGGTGCAGGCGGTCGCTGGCCGACTTCGACGAGATCGTGGACGATCAGCCTCGCCAACACGCTGGTCGCGGACCGGCTCGAGGGAACCGGGCGGCTGACGCCTCAGATCGCCCGTGACCACGGGGTGCTCGGCTTCGTCGCGCGGGCGTCCGGGCCTCGACGCTCGACGCGCGTCGCGATCACCCGCTTCGCGGCCTACGACGAGCTGTCGTTCGAGGTGCCGGTGCTCGACTCGGGGACGTCAAGGCGCGCACGCTGATCCGCGTCCGCGAGGCGCGGGAGTCGGTGAAGCTCATCGTCCAGGCGGTGGAGGGGCCTGCCGCCGGGCCCGCTGGCCTCGGCGCCGGGCGCCGCGCCGGCCTTCGAGCCGCGCCTTCGCGCTGGTCGAGGCATGGCGGGGCCGAATCATCCACTGGCTGATGGCGGACGGGCGCGGTCGCCTGAGCGCGTCAAGATCCTCGACCCGTCGTTCCTGAACTGGCGGCCGCGTCCTACGCGCTCCTGAAGAACATCGTCCCGGACTTCCCGCTCTGCAACAAGTCGTTCAACCAGTCCTACTCGGGAACGACCTCTAGGCGGCCGTCGAGCGCGGGCCGGGCGCCTGGACCGAAGACGCTCAGCGAGCGACGACGGTGAGGCTTCCGATCACCACCGCGCGACGCGAGACGGGCCGGTCCGTCGTCGGGTGGAGTTGCTTGCCGGTCCAGGGAGCCAGACGCCCGTGTGAAGGGGATAGCGCCCGGGCGGAGTGTCGGCGGGAATCCGGAACGTCACGCCTGGCGGACCTCTTCGCCCGAAGACCAGAGCGAGGTTCCGAAATCCCTACCGCCGATGGGCTGGTCCTGATTGCGCGCTTCTTCGCGCCTCGCACGTGCAGGAAAGCCCAGTAGTCCTGGCGGGATCGGCTGCGCCAGGCGCCAATGGTAGCGCACGGTCGCCATCTCGCCGGGCCGGACCTCGCCGGGCAGGTCCATGCCGACCAGATCGAGGGCGTCCCCGAAGCTGGATAGTGGTGGGCACGGCCGGCACCGGCGCCGGCTCGTCTTCTGACCGCCTCGGCGGCGGTGTCCTGTCCGAGGCGGTCGAGGGCTTCCGGCCCAGGCTCATCCATCCGGCCCCGGCGCCACAACCCCGCTGGCTGGGCATCCGCCGCTTCGGCCCACCGGACGACCTCCTGCCACGACTGGTCCGCCGCTGCCCGCTCGACATCGAAATCGAGCGCGTCCGACCAGCCCCCGCGCGCGCCAGGGCCGTGCCGTAGAGATCGTGCGAAGCGTTCACCCTGGGCGCGAGGGCGAGGGCGCGATTCACCTCGCCGAACACCGAGCGCCAGGAACTTCGCGCCCGCCGGTGCTCGTAGGTGACGGGGGGCCCGCGCAGGGTTGGGCCCATCGGGATCGTCCATCCAGTGGGCTCAGGTGGCGCTCGCCGCGGCCACCGCCCGGCAGCGGCGGCCGGCGGCTCAGCTGGCGTCGCCGCCGTCTCGTAGACGAACAGCTCGGCGATGCTCCACAGCGCGCCGGGCTCCCCGCGGTCGGTCTCGACCAGGCGCAGGTAGCGCGTCGGCTGAGGCGCCATCCGGACGGTCACCCTCCCGCTCTCATCGATCCGCGGGTGCCCTTCCACCAGTGGAGTCCCGGGAACACCTCCCGACCGTGACCACGGTCCGCCACGTCGATCCGTCGGCGGAGGTCTCGACCCGGAGCCCCTTTGGCGCGTCGCTGACCCAGGGCGCGGCGACGAGGCCAGCTGGGCGACGGGGTAGGGCTGCCCCAGATCGACTTCAAACCACTGGCCGGGCCGCTGGGGACCGCCCAGCGGGTCCACACCCGGCGGTCGAGCGCCAGGCGGGCGGCTTCGGCTCGGCCGACGCGCGCGTCACCCATCCGGCCGGAGCGATCGGCGTGACGGGCCCCGGCGCCACGAAGCTGTGGAAGATCGAGTAGTCTCCGACATCGTCGCGCGAGTATCCGGCCCCGGCGACCCGAGCATCCGCGCCATGACGTCGGGGTGAGGCCGCCGCAGGCGCGATGCGTGATGATCGCGACGCTCGACTGGTCGTCCACCTGATCGACGGCGCGGAGAAAGTCGTAGTTCCGGAAACCGACGTAGTCGGAGCAGAGGATTCGCTCGCTCGACTCGAACGTCGACGACCTGCGCGATCCGTCCATCCGCGTAGCAGAAGCGGATGCCGAGCGCCTCGAGCCGCGCGATCGCGGCGTCCACGGGCCCTAAGCCACTGCCAGGGTATGGAATTCGAGGTCCTGCTTCGTCGCCAGAATCGTGCCCATGTCCCGCTCCATGGCATCGACGACCGCCCGAGCCTTGTCAGACGGCACATTGATAATACTGACAAGAGCATCATACAGCGTAGTAGAGAAAATCCGACGGGATGCCTCGCAGGATTCTCGGTTCGCCGGAGATCCCTGGTGTCAGTCGTCAGGAGTGGACTACCTGAATTTCGCGACTGGCGTACGCGGCCAAAGACGCCGCGAGTGTCACCTGGAGCGGATGACCACCGTCCCCGCCAGCTTGTCGTGCCAACCCTGCTTGCGGTCGTCGAAAGCGACCCAGATGAAGCCGAGCAGCAGCACGATCGTCGAGAGGTAGTACGCGAAGTAGCGCCCGATCATCTGCCCGGTCGAGGGCTTGCCGAGAGTTGTCGCGTCCACGATCTTCGCGCCGATCGCCATCTTGCCGGGCGTCGCCTGGCGGTAGATCCAGAAGATGATCACCGCGATGGCCGGCAGGATGCCGTTGACGAAGATGTTGGCCGGGCTGTCCAGCCGATACGCGGACTCCAGGTCCAGTCCGATGCCGAAGATCCGCGCGATCGGCACCAGGATGATCGCCATCAGGATCGAGTCGATGATGGATGCGCCGAAGCGCGCCCAGAAGCCGACGTATTCCGGCTGCGGTTCGTTCATTGGATGCTCCCCTGTGTCAGCGGCGCTAACCGGCTGATTCTAATGCGATCCGCCACCCTTATGTTCCGAGGAGCGCGTGCAGCTTGCGACCGATCGAGCGACTCACCCCGCATATGAATCGACGCGCGTTTATAACGGCGATCATCGCCATCTTCGGAGCGAAGCGTCGCCTGTGCTCCGCATCGCCGATAAGCACAGGCCTGCGAACGGAGTCATCGTGAACGTAACATGCGACGACGAACTGCTTCGCTGCCGGAGATCGGTCCCGAGATCGCAATGGAAATCGTGAGCAAATCGCCCTACGGACGACTCGAGTCCCTGCGTGTGAAGGCATCGGAAAACTACTTTGGGATCATAGCCCGTACGTGCAAGTTGAGGCGAGCGCGGCTTACTACCCGAGTTCGCGGTTGCAAGTTGCAGTCGGCGCCGCAACTGGTCAGCGATGAGAGCGAACACTCATTGCCTACGTGCTCGTCGCACTGGCATCCGCGGTGTTCGCCGTGCTGGGCTACCGGGCACTCTTCTCGAAGCCCGACGTCGTGCTTTCCTCGCCGCTCACGGACGAGATGCTCGTCATGCGAACCCATGGCGGCCTGCTGGAGGTCTCGCGGGTCAAGGCCCTCGAAGTGTTCGACGCGACGTTCGCCCACGAATTCCTGTTCATACCCCTCGACCCCACGGTGACTCGCATCCGCGTGCCGGCCGTCTACACGTACCGGATTCCGCTGGCGAAGGAGTGGAAGGTGCTTCGGGTCGGCGAGGAGTTTGCGGTCATTGCGCCGAAGGTGGAGCCGTCGCTGCCGGTCGCCGTGGATCTCCAGAAGATGGAGAAACACGTGTCCGGCAACTGGTCCTTCTTCACGGGCACCGAGTCGCTCGATGCGGCGCAGCGCGCCATCACGAAGAAGCTCGCGTCCAAGGCCACGAGCCGCGCCTACCTCACGCTGCAGAAGGACTTTGCGCGAAAGACCGTCGCGGAGTTCGTGCAGAAGTGGCTGGTCACGCAACGAGGGATGGAGCACGTGGATCCCGACCGAATCCACGTGTTCTTTGCCGACGAGTCGATCGAGACGCTCGATCCGCACCTGTTTCCGTTGAATCAGGTGCTGCCCGCGAAAGCGACCGCGTAAGTAATGCGGCCTCAGCCGCCTGCCTTCCCGATATCCCCGGCTTCCGGAGCATCTTGTCCACCTCGCCGAGGTGCTGCTCCTCAGTGCGGATCATCTCGCGGGCGTATTCCTCGATCTGGATCGACTTGCCTGCCACCTGCTTCAGCAGCTTGTAGTAGAGCGCGAGCGACTCGCGCTCGTGCTGCAAGGACTCGCGCAGGATGTCGCCCATGTCGTGCTTGTGCGTCTCGAGCAGCGGCCCGATCGCGAGCGAGGGGTGCTCGCCGAGCTGCGTGATGAGCTCGCCCGCCTGCTGGGCGTGATCGAGCGACTCGGTCGCCTGGCCGCGCAGCCAGCTGACGATGGGAATGCGGTTGTAGCCGTAGGTCATCAGCGAGTAGTGCGTGTAGCGCACCGTGCCCGCCAGTTCGTATTCCATGATCTTGTTGAGCGTCGCCGCGACGGCCTTGCTGTCGATCTTCATGGGGCGCCTCCTTGGCTCGGGCGGACTATAACGCCCGGCGTCGCCAGGCAGCCAATGGGATTGGTGGTCCGAATGTGAATCAATCGTGTTCCGACCGATTGGGCGCATAATCGCCGCAATCCGCCTTGGGGGCCGGTCGATGCTCAAGAAGTTCCTGGTTTTGTCGGGGTCGTGATTCTGGCGATCGCCGCCTTCACCGCGTTCACGCTCTCCTGGTCGTACGGCAAGGGGCGAGCGCGCGGGCTATGTGCAGAAGCTCTCGAAGAAGGGCTGGGTCTGCAAGACCTGGGAAGGTCAGATGGCGATGGTGACGATGCCGGGGACGGTCGCAGAGAAGTTCTATTTCACGGTGCAGGGATGATGGTGTCGCGGACCAGATCAATCTGACTGTCGGAAAGCGTGTCGTGCTCGAGTACGAGGAACACAAGTGGATCCCGATTTCGTGCTTCGGGGAGACGGGGTACTTCGTGACGGGGGTGCGGGAGACGGCGGAGGCGCCGATTCAGACACCGTAGGACCTCCCGCTCACCCTGCTTATGTCCGTCCGGCCGTAGCCCCAGCGGCACGGCTGCTAGAATCGCCGCATAACAAGCCGAATCGCCGTGACTGCGGGGAGGTGCGTAGCATGTCGCTGGCTAACGGGCGCGCGGGGGCCGTTCTCGTTGCTTGCCTGCTGCAGTCGGCGGCGGCGGCGGTAGCAGTGGCGGCGGTAACCCGCCTCCACCTCCGCCACCACCTCCACCGCCGGACACTGAGCCGATCCCGCTGATCGCGAGCGAAGCGGCAACCTACGCGGGAGTCAGCTTCTACTCAGCCGAAGACGCCTACTTCGCAATGCTCCTGCTGACCCGCGCCGCAGTGGCTCTTCAGGATAACCAGCTCCGGGACGCTCGACTTCCTCTGCACCGAAAGCGGCACCGTCAGCCTGAGCGCCATCGACTCGAACGGCAACGGGTCCTTCAATGCCGGCGACCGCGTCGTGGTGACTTGCGACACCTGCAACGCCAGCGTTTCAGGCACGTACGTGCTCGAAATCTCCCAGATCGGCTTCGACGCTGGCTTCATCGACGCCCTCGAGGGCGACCTCACGTTCGACATTACGCTTCTTGGGGCTCGCCCGCCGCGCTGTCCGGCGCGGGCGATTTCTCCTTCACTGCGGACGCCGCCAGCCTGACCTGGCTCGGGACGCGTTTTCGCGTGACGTTCTCGGACGGCGTCAACGACGAATCACTGCTCGGTGCCGCGTCCAGAAGATCTTCAACTTGGATGCCAGTTATTCGTTCGCGTTTTCCGGCACGCGTCGAAAGCGACTTCATCGGCGGGCACTTCATGGTCGAGACGGCCCCGCGCTTTCGCGGCAGCGAGGGCCAGTGGCCGACGAGCGGCGAGCCTCATCATCGCCGGCCGCGACGATTCGAAGATCCAATACCGCGCCGGTCCGCAGCCAGAGGTCGCGACCTGCGAGGTCGACGCCAATGGCGACGGCCTCATCGACGACCTCGCGCAGAACATCGACTGGGCCGAGATTTCGAGCGGCTATGGTTTCGGTGTTTCCGATGACACCGCGCGGTGTTCGCCCCGCCTTCCACCGGCCCCGATCTCCTCGGGCGGCGCATCGCGCTCGATGCGGCCGGCCAAGGATCTTGCCGTGAACGCATCGCGTGGGCACATTTACGTGACGATCCCGAGTCAGAACGAGCTCCTCGTATTTTCCTGCCGAGACGCTCGAGGTGGTACGCCGGTCCAACTCTCTCGCGGCCGACCGGACTCTCGGTATCTGCCGACGGGAGTAGATTTTCGTCGGTCTCGCGGCGTCCGGCTCGATCGCGATCCTGAATGCCGACACCTTCGCCGGAATCCCGCATCTTTGTCGGGCCCGAGCTCAGAGCTCCGAGGTGTACAAGGCGGTCGAGACGGCGCCAGGTGTCCTGTACGTCAGCACTGGCATCCCGAATGCCGAGAGCCACATCGCGCGCGTGGACCGGCGGCACCGGCGTCGTCACGCCCGTCGCGACGACCGGCTTCGCCAGAGATCGAGCTGCTGGCTGATCCGCCCACGGCGCGCTCTTTGCAGCTGACGGCTTCCAGGCGCAGACGCCCACCGTCCGTGCAAACTGGACGCGAGCGTTGCCGGCACGCCGCTCCTCGTTTCCAAGTCGCACGAGTCCATCGACCAGGTTCATCCGCCTGAGCCTCGACCCGACTGGCCTGCGCGCCTCTACCTCGCGAGCGGCTCCGTGCTCGACACAGGCGATCCTCGCTGAATCGGACGCATCTCGGCCGGGGGTGCCCTGGGCCTCCGACAACGGCACGGAGATCTTCGTCGCGAGCGGCCGAACGCGACCTTCATATTCATTCCGCCGCGACCCTGGGCGAGATCGACACGCTCGAAACAGATTGCTGGGATTCCCGAAAGCTCGGCGCGTGGACTTCAGGAGCGTCCAGCGGTTGATGCCGTCGCCGGTGAACGGGCAGTGGCTGAGTGCTGGGCGACGAAGTGCTCTGCGTCGTCGATCTCCCTGCACCCCGACGTGCCGGGCATGCCGTGAGCGCAGCGCTGGCGCACTGCCCGGAGCCCCTGCCCACGCGTCGCCGTCACGACACGCGGAGTCCGGCTGGGGCAACACGATATTCGATGCCGAGTACGACGACGTGCGCAAGCGGCTGTACGTGTCGTTCGTACAGCGCGCAGGAGCTTGTGACGGTCGACGCCGAGACTGCCCAGATCCTCTCGCGCGAGCCGCTCGCCCACACGGCGCGCGGCCTCGACCTCAGCCCCGACGGCTCGACGCTCGCGATCATGTACAACGACAACGGAACATTGCTTGCCTTCAAGGACCTCGAGCACCGGCGAGATCGAGACTCGCGACCTCACCGCGCTGCTCGGCACGCCCGCCGGCTTCGACGTCGCCTGGCTGAACGACGACATTCTGTTCGCGAGCGCCGACCCGGCCGTGTTGCGACGACAGCCGTTCAACCGTACCTGGCGCGTGTGAGCCGCTCCGACGCGAGCGCCGACCGACGCTCGGCGGGCGGCGCCAGCAACCTGTGGACCGCAGAACTCGCGATCAAACCGATGATAACTTCATCAGGAACGGTATGAATCGAGGTCAAAGATCGACGTCTACAGCCTGGCGCAGAGCCGATGATCGTCCGTCAACGGCTAACAGGTTGGCATCACGACGGAGGTGACCGTCATCGCGATGCTCCCGACTGGATCAGATCGTGGCACCAGAACGGCAGATCCTGCGTGTACCAGCGACCTTTCTCCCTGGTGGGTAGATTCGGAACGGGTGGTAACGCGGTTTGATTCCGTCGGATGGTATGCTGACGCTCTATGTATTCGCTTCGCTTCATGCACCACGATCACCGTTACATCGTTAACTTCTCAGTCAGTGGGGATCGCCCTTCGGAATTGCAATTGCAGAGGACTTGTGTAAAAGCTAACAAGTTTGAGCGCAGACGCACCCGCGATCAGCGCAGAGCTTGTGTGTTTCGCTTCCTGCAGATGCCATGGTCGCCATGAGCTCCCGCATTTAGGCGTCGGCTAGGGGCAGGGGCGCGTTAATCCTATGTTCACAGTGAAGGAGTGCAGCTGACGAGAACCACAAGAAAGCCGCAGTGGATGTGGTGCAAAGCGCCGGTTCAGCGATCAACGATGGCAAGTACGGTCAACGAAACATGAGTCGATGTGCAGAGGTGCCGAATAGCATTGTCGCCACGAAACCATCGAAAGCGAAATGGATTTACTGTCACGGATGCCGGTATTGTCGCCGAGAATTCTATTTCACGGTGGGAAGATAAAAGCGGGTCGGATCTGCGCGCGGATCTCTAGGCGCTAGCGCCACATATGCTATTGACTGAATTCTTCACTGCTACCGCAGCATCCAGGGTCGCTACGCCGAGCTAGCCTCGATTGCTGGAAGTTGACCGCGCAGTTCTTCTCAACGCGCTGTTCCTACCAGCGATCCGCTGGCCGGGCGGGTTTTCCGGTGGACGCGCTCACCGGTGGCGTGTGTGCAAGTGGACAGCTTCAGTGCATCGGGCTTCCGCAGCATGCTCCTCGGCGGCGCTGCGTGACCAGCTGGCGCGATCTTCTTGCCGTGGTACTACCTGACTGTATTTCGTCGGGGACGTGACGAGCGAGGTGTTAGCACCTTCTCGCGTCTGAACTACGGTTCCACCTGATGGCTGAACTGCTCCACGTTACCGCTCTCCGCCCCGGACTGGGCGCCAGGATCGGGGAACCAGGCGTCGATGAGCCAGACCCTGCGTTAGATGAACGAAATGCTCACTTCGTCACTGGATAACGTCAGCTCCGCGTGAACGCGGTAAACGCCAAAGCGGCGGATTTTGTGACCGTATTTCATGTGATCATCGCGTTGCCGGGAACAGCCGCGATGTCAACAGCTTGACACCCGCTCGTATCCGCGAATTTTTTGCCGTTCCCGCGTAGGCTGGCAGCCGGGCGATCCTGGGTTTTAGTCGATGAAGCTGCGCGGCTTCGACGAAGCGTTAACCTGAAATACTGAGCCCCGCCGCAGCGATCGTGGGCCGTGAAGTTGATGAGAGACGATCGCAGGCTGGTGCATCCGCCCGGATTGATTGGCGCGCGAACTGACGATCCGCGCAGCCTTCCATCGGATCCTGCCTTCCGAACTTCACACAACTCGGTCGGGCGCATCTATGGCAACTGGTCGATCATTCCCGCAGAGCGCCTCTCACCCTTACACCTGGCGGGTCTCGGTTGAAACGTCACGAGCGAAGAATCCGAGGCGAAGGTCAAGGATACGGCTTCAAATATTACGGCTTCTTCGGCGAAGAGCGAGCGTCGCAGTTGGCAGCAACCGCTAATTGAAGTGTCTTTGTCGAAGACTTGAATAGCGGTGGTGGTAGGCGAGCCGCGCTCTCTTTGGGTGTAATGATGACGTGGTGGTCACTGGCCTGACTTCCCGGGAACGTAAAGGTGTTCCCGTGTAGTTACCAACTTGCTGGTCAATGCAGTGGCTCGGGCAGCTGGTGTTGTTCACAGCGCAAGAAGAATAAGGTGAAGTCGACGTTGTCGAGGCCCCGGGAGTAACGCCTGGGGCACCACGTGGTAAATGCCTCCTTTAGGCTGATCGTGGAGTATCGTCAAGCCAAAGCCAGCCTAATCTCATGACGATGCTCGGAAAAAGGTCACGCCGAGGAATGATCGTGAATAGTTACGCCGAGGTGGGCCTGAACGCCACAAGCGGTGGCTATCTGACAAAGTTACGACTGAATACCCAGGCGTCAAGACGATGGATGCGCCAGGGAAATCTGCGACGATCGCCTGGAACTGAAGTCGATACGTCGCGCAAATCCGTTCGGCAAGGTGCGTGGGTCAACTTCGTTGAGTGAGCGATCTGGGCTCGGGACGTGGTCGTGACAAATGGCGAGATCGTGCGCCGCCGCGCTGATGCCACTGACCCGCACGACGGGCTTCCGGCAAGATCTTCGCTGAGCTAATCATAGGCCGATGCAGAGCGCCTTCGGGCAATCTGCAAAAGGCTTATCGGCAACAGCACAACACCTAGAAAACCGGCGATCTTTGTCGTCGGCGAAGTCCGGATGCAGGAGAGGAAGCTCGTCGATGCAAGCTCGGCGCAGGAGTTGATCCGCCGGACGCCGTACCGCGCAGGATCCTAGAATACCAGCATGCGCTGGAAGCACCAGACGCCGCCCCCACTTTCTCGAGCATCAGCCATGATTTGGATCTTTAATCAGCAAATTGCCAACAACTCCTGTCGACTTTGGCGCGCGATTGGGTCCAAATCATTAGCCTGAGCAGGCTGATGGCAGCACAACGCAGAGACATCGCCGCGGACTACGCGCGGCCGTACTGCAACTTATCAATGACCAGCGGTAGTTCGGGCCACTCTGGCTGTCAAAAGGCGCGCACGGAATTGTAAATCGCGCGCGCGCGATCAAAAACGCTTCCTCTTGCTGGGCAGTAACGCTTCCCAGAGCAAAGTCCTCAGCGGGGCAGCTTTGACCTTTGTCGTGATCGATGAAGCCAGTCAATGACATCGCCTCAGCGCTTCCCCTTCTTATCGCGCCAGGAACAGTGATCATTGGCGATCCGATGCAGTTAAAGCACATCAGTGCGCTCACCAAGGCAAAGACAAAGACCTGCAGAGCAAGTAAGACGGTCTCGTAATCAACTGCCTGGCGTACCGGTCAATTCTCCATGACCTCAGCGCCAGTGGACGGCGCGGCAAGACTCTCAAACGCAAAACGAACCGAGGACCATCAATAAGGCTTGCAATGTGGATCATCGGTTCTCTCAACCAGCAGGAGTTTTCATGCGGCGTGGTCGGCTTGGTAGCTAATTTCGGAGCTATTAGGTTTGAAGCGGCAGCTCGCCAAAGATCCTGGGAAGCATATTTGGCGCGACGTGGTGCTACTCACAGACCAGCGCGGGTAGTGGCGCGCGCGTAGCCGTCACCGAGGCTGGCGCCGATCGCGGTTGCGCGCCGCCAGCTAATCACTTCAACACGCCCCGAGGTTACAAGGTCTGGTCGGCGTGTGTAAAATTCTGTCTGATCACAGGCCCAGCATTCTGTGAACCGGTGATTGCTCGCCAGAGGAACATTGCCGCTGCGCCAAACGTAATCTACCAGTCGATATTACGGCACAAGTTTCAGGGGTGGACGAGCGGACGTGATGTTTCTTCTCCGCCAAACTCAGGTTGCTCAAAGCAGAACTTCACCCCAAACAATGGGGAGACTTCACGCAGCAACGCAACTCTTAACAGGAATATGATCACTCCTGGCGCTGAGCCTGCTGCGGCCACACTGGTGATCGGGCATGGCCAGCCCCAGCGGCGTCAGACTGGCCGGAGAGGTTCTCGGAGTACGGCAGGCTTGCAAGGCGCAGCGCCGTGACTGATCCAGAAGACCAAAATCAGAAACTTTAATGAGTCAGAGCACCCCTGTATCCCAAATCCAGCGGGTATCCGAGTGGGAGAAGATCCTGTACCGCCCTATATGGCCAGTTCGTAACCTGCATTCTCAGTCGAGCAGTCACCCATTGTCACCCGACATCACAACAACAACAACACATTGATTACCACCATCATCACATCATCATCTTAATAACAACAATTATTATTACTTCTGCAGTAATCCCGCGACCGCTTTGGCTCAACATCGAGGTAACGGTGAGAGCACCAGCTGGACGGAGACCATGCATCCGCGACCAACTTCGTACAATGTACATAACGACCTGATGTTGGCTGGGAAGTCAAGCGCTTCTTGGGTGAGGTTCGAGACCACCGACTCGGCAACAAGAGGAAAGGTTGTCGTCTTCTGATTGCTCGACTGGACGAATGCACGAACCTAACCAGGGCCCAACGCGCCCATAATTCATGGCAACATTTCCACACTTTGGCGGGGAGAGCTGAACATGGAAACGCTCTGGGTACACCTCAAATGGTGTCTGGCAGCCAGCGCCTTCTGTACCTCTTCCAATTTTGCTGTCCCAAATGAAGAGAATCAGTGGAAACCCACTCTTGAATGATGTTGTCCGCGTAACCGAACGTCTCCCCAAGAAACCCCGTCACGACAAGCAGATCACTCCCCATCCGTGCATTTCTCTGGAGCAGTGGTCCTCAGCAGCTCCAAACGCAAGACTGGGCAAATGCAGGAGCGGCATGATCATAGATGTCGCAACGTCTGATCATCGGTAATTACGCCGATGCACTACATGTGGTGAGTTCGAGCCGCTTATGCTGTCCGCACTTCATACGGGCTGGAACCACTGGTTACGAATCGCCGAGGCTTTTTGCAAGTCAATCCTGAGTGATCAGTTCGGCGTTTGGCCTACTAATCGAGATCGACCTGCGTTTAACGCTTTGCTGTTCAGGTCGCTCTCCAGTCGACTACGACCGATTGATTTTCGCGGATATATGTGACAAAGCTGGCAACGGGCTACGTGCCACCCAACCTCGCAAATTGCTGTGGGGCAGGATCTTTCTCGGCTTGATCTGGTGAGTGGCGGCGAACATTCATAAAAATGACTTGCTTTTGTGACGTGGTCATTGACCTTGCGACGAATGCCGTCAGGAGATCTCGAAACTTAAATGCCCGCGGCGTACAACTCCACCACGCCGTTGATCTGACTCACAGAATTTCATATTTCAATCGCCGTTAATCGAAAACAAAAGTCGATGTTTCGAACAGTGCCGGAGCAGTTTTAAATAGGAGTTTGAGACTGGGTTTTGGGAGACTGAGATTAAGGTAGTAGATACCTGTACCACGGTCGGCAATTCTTCTCAATCACTGCCAGTTGCACTGATCGGTAGAGGTAGTCGCGCGAGAAGTGTTTGATCGATCTGGGCGGCTCGGCACCACAAAGGTAACGTACCGATGTTGTCACTGCTCGCCCAAGTTTTGCCGAGCCGCGGATGTTCGCCACAGCGCCCATCACCGATGAGAAACAGAACCGGACCGTTGAGTCGTCTCGCTGTTTGGCTATCGCACGAGCGCCTCGAAAGTGAAGTGTTAAAACCACTTGTGCTCTGTCTGCTCGACCCGAAGAGACACCAATCCCCTGACACAAAGTGATGGCGACTTCGGCCACGCGCGTCAGACGTGGTCGAGAGCCGGATGGTACGTAGGATGTTGCCGCGGGGCAATGACTATAAAGAGCTACAGCCAGGTCATATCAGTTACTAACGCCCCCAGTTGGTGCGTGTGGTCGAAGAGATGTTGCAGTCTGGAGTTTGAGAAGCTTTTGGCGGCACAACTAGTAAAATGCATTGGCCGACGATCAAGAACTTAAAGCCGAATTGAAAACCCTGCTTCGCCTATCGCCATTGTGCACGGTCGACCTTATGGTTCTTATGCAAACAGAGACTCTTGTAAGGGATGGAGGGACGGGAAGTTCGGCTCAGGCAACGCACCCGCGAGGCAAATTCGTAATTATGCTATCGTCGCGCTGAGAAAGTGGTACGTGCAGTGCCACTAAACGGGAGAGATCACCACTTTACAGACTGAGGTACAGAGCGGAAGCAGTAATTCATACGTTAGAAATCTCACGCTTCATGAAGTTTTGAATCTCCAAAAAGCTTGAACGGCCTATGGGAACGAATAGCAAGCGAGAGGGGCTTGGCTGAGGGTATGACGTAAAGTTGATTCTTGAATCGTGACCGCCGACAGGGCAGGTGACTCGTGGTCCGGACTGGTTATTTCGCGTTTAGATGAAACCAAATAGAATTTGCAGGGAATTTTCCTCGAAGTGTGGAGAGTGCCAGAGGGACATCGACTCCGCATATCACTCTCCGGCTAGCAAAGCCAAAGCAAAAAGTACCAGACATCTTTCAGATCAATCGATGTGGCGCACCTACGGGTGGAATCTCGCTCTATCCCCGTCGGAAAGCACATCAGGGCGCAGTGCATTGTTCTGCTGTCACGTCGAATTGAGCCTGACGGAGAGATCTTCTCTCGGTCTTCAGAAACGGCCATAGCATCACTGGTAATCCAACTAATGGCTGGTGGTTCTTCCAACGATCAAGCGACCGCCGCCTTTTGAAAACGGTTCGACGTGGAAGACCAAAGCAACAGCCGTAGATAGAAGATGATGAGACGTGACGTCAGATTTACGATATTATCGATGATGACTCTAGTTGGCCTGTAGGCACAGTAGGCATAATAATAGACGGGCCGGCGCCTTACGTTCCAGGCTTTTCGTCATAAGTCCTTAAGCGTCATGTTATATGACTGGTGAACGTGCAGCTGGCGCAGCAATGCACGACTTCATCGCCATGCTCTTAGAGACCAGAGCAGTTTGCACCACGCTACCGCGATCGCCTCTTCTTCTTCGCCAGTACGACTGGGTCTTCTGATGTTGTCTGCCCACTCGCCTTCGGCCCGCAGATGTAAAACTGCGTCATCGACTCGCGACGCAGGAAGTCGGGCCTGATATTCTTAAAGATCCGATGTTTGAACCGGTACACGATCTGAAACTGTCCGGCGGGCTTGAACCCAAAGGTGTTGAGTCCTTCGCTCCAGAATTACCAGCATTTCCGCCGGAGTCGGAAGCGAACTTCTGCACAGTAGAGGCAGCTTGAAGCCGCCACGAATAGGTACTCTTTATGTTGCTCTGTCATCCGGCGAGACCTGGTCGGGCGGCTTCCTGACTGAATGGGAGTAGGCGCTCGGCTTCAGCTCTGTAGCCCTTGCTGACCTGAATCTCAGGTCGTTAGCCGCCTCCTCCCAGAGGTACTCCGTGACCGGATGTGCACTGAAGTGGGGCGATTTCCCGCTAGTGTGCAGGACTTTCCTCTGGGGCATCTCTCATCCGACAGGTGCAGGGATCGGGAGGTGCGCGCGAGACTGTTCGCGAGATCGTGGCGGTGGTCGCGGTCGTCGTAGGATGGGTTGTCGTCGCGTTGAAGTCCACCCAGGCCGCTCACCACGGGCGTCCTCGGGGCGTGCTTCGGTATTGCCGTGGGAAAAGCGAACCGTAGCGATCGTTTCCGTGATGGTGCAAAGGGAACCAAAGCCCTGACCGCGGCGAACTCAAGGCGTCGGGAGCTGAGTCGGGAACGGCTTGAACCTGGCTTCACCTCGCCCTTGGGCAGCACGACGGCAGAATCCGGGGGAAAATTTATCGATCGTTCGGCCAAATCAACTCAGCAAACAAAGAGTTTCGCCAATAATCAGTGCGGTTATGACGTCCGGTTCTGGGCCGCCAGAGAGATTCCCAGCCCAGGTCCGGCTGCTTCTGCAATATCACGCCGCCCTCCATATTTTGACGATCGCCGCCTGAACCGCCAATTCTTCAGGGTGCAGTGTTGGGCACGGTGTCAGGTTGGCTGAGGGACTTGATGACCCTCCCAGGATCTGGTGCGCGAGAGTACTTCTTCAGCCGGCTTTCAAGGTAACATAAAGTGGACCCATCCTTGCCGCCGGAACCGCGGAAGCTTAGGTATTGTCCGCCCCGGCTTGATCCTTGAGCTTTCATGGTCATGAGCGTCGACTGCGACACCACCGTCACCATCTTTTGCCCGAGCTGTGCAGCGTCCAGAACGACTGACTGTAGACTGATGTGCTGAAACCCAGCTTCCTTGTCCGCCTCCTCTTACGATCTCCTGAACTTGTCGTGCGCAACAACAAAACCAGCTGGTCCACTGCCATCACGCCTGGTGTTTGCGCCGCGGCAACCCGCGGCCAATCGATACCGACCGCGTGCGCGTTACGCCCGCAGCGGCACGTCGATGCTGGTGTAGAGAGGTTGGTCACGTCCCAGCCTTCAGCATGCTGATGGATGACTATCTCGGTCGGCCCGGTGTGCTCCACCTTTGAGCAGACGCTGCTCGATCATCTCTTCCCTCTCTTCGGCAACGGACTTACTCGAATCCACTCATCATCCGCGTAGCGCCCTCGAAGAACGCGTGGCGGACTGGATCAGCCAGCACCGATCAGCGCGCCGCCGTGCGATGACGAGGCAGAAGCGGGTTTCAATTGCTGGCGCTTTCGCGCGCGTAGGTTCCCATCCATCACGGATTCGTGCAACGCACGCCGTCTTCCAGCTGGATGGTGCCGCCACTGACTTCCGGCGACATGCTCGTCGGTCGCGTTTCATCAACGCCGTGGTTCCTTTTGACGAAATCGTTCCATCGCGTGCCGCAGGGGGTCGAGAATCACATTCTGAACGACCACCGTTGGCCTCGTCATCTCCCGACGAACGGGGTCGCCATAAGGTGGCTTGCTGTTGATCGCCCGAATCGCGTCAGCGCGCGGTAGCGGTGCGACTCACCCATGATGAGATCAAGTCCGGTAGCCTGAGCTGGCAGCAGTCAGAAATGAATTCAGCCGATGTATTCATGAGCCGCCGCCGATGCCCGGGTGCGACTCTGGGCGCCGCACAGGCGCACTCTGAGCGCCGGGACAGAGACGTTGAAGATATTGACCCGCACGCCGCCGAACGCGCGTGCCGCCATGGCGCTCGCAGGCATCATCCCCGTGACGATTTCTGGGATTCTGGTCGCGAATCCTGCACGCCTTGAACAATGATCAAAGGCGTGTTGCAATGTTCGGGGTGAAATCCGCGATGAGCTTGTTATGATCGTCAGGTTCGCGCCAGCACGAAGAAATTGTTGACCTGGTGCGCTGATGCAGATAGCAGCTGATGAACGCCCCCATCAGGCGCACCATCTTGCTCACGCCGGTGGCGGCACGCTTTGGGTTAAAGCAGCGACGCGAACTCCCGCCTCAGTCCTGCACCGGAAGGGAAACTTCGCCGCGGATCGCTCCATCGCCGCCAAACCTGCACCCTTCTGGCGGCGCAATCAATATCTTCGATCGAGTAGCTCCAGCGATCTCTCTGTGGCGGTCGCAGCGACAGCCGCCCGGCAATGGCGCTGACGCCGTCGCCGGTCCTCGCCGAACAACCACCCCTGGCGGAGCCTTGTGGAAGATTGTCCACCTTGCAGGCTGTAGTCGTCGTGCTGCCCCCACTGCAGCGCGCGATACAGCACTGTTTCGGGACCTTTCACTGTGAGATATCGGGTAGTCCGCCTCCTCGGAACGTACCGCCGTGCATAGACCAAGAGCGCGAACGTTCCGACTCCCACCTCACGTCGCCTCAACTGCGCTGCACTTCGAAAGCCGTGGCTAAGCTTCGCTGCCGATGTAGACGAAATCCCGCTCCGTCGAGCGCCCTGCCGCCAATACATGAATCGCTCTCGGCGGCGTACGTGAATCCTCCAGCTTTTTGGGGTTAACGCCTCGCCAGCATCGCACAATCGCGCGGCGTTTTCGTACCCTTGTTGATCACCCAGCTGCCTACCATTCTCTCCAGCAGAGACGGCGCTGGCCGGTAGCCTGGAAACCCCTTACCTTCCAGTTCCGCTGACTGCTTCCGTGATCCCCACCGGGCGTCGCCATCAATCACTGTCTTCAATCGCGGGATGGCGCGGTATGACAGTGCGCCTGCCTGGTTGAACACTTATGAGACCCGCAGTTGCTCCATTTTCTGGCAGGATAGCTCCGTGTGCCTGAGCTGGCAGGTGAATCAACACCTCAAAAAGGATCATTGTCGCAAGCGTCAAAACCCTCTGAACTAAACCGTCGGGTTTTTCATAGTCTGAAACACCGGCAATTTCGATCCATACTGAAGAATCTCTTTGCCTCCTGAGTATTTCGACATCCTCTTGCAATTGTTGCTGTGGGACGACCCCCTCTTGCACGTCAGACAAGAAGCGCTTCAGTCGAGTGTATGATGTCATTCTCGTCTCGCCCCCACCAGATGCGCATTATCCCGGCAGTTCTTCGAACTTCCTCAGGCAGGAAATCTCCAATACGTCCCTCTTTAGGTGGGCTCCCTCCATCGCTTTCCCCAGAAGGTGATAACCGGATAATGACCGCATGGCGGGTCTGCAAAGTTAAATTGTCCAGTCCACCTTCCCCGCCAGACTCATCTATATTTTTAGTGTAACTATAGAACTTGCTCATCGTGAATTGGGCAACAATAAATTCCTCGACTATCATGACTTAAACTTGGGAAGCGCTATGCGAACACGGCGAATGGTGGTCATGGTCGTGAGGAGGTGCCGAGTACATTTTTGAGCAAAATTTTGCTGCAAACATCAAAAGAATAATAAAATTATCACACTGAAAACTTCGGCATCAGCACACTGAATTTCTGCTGGCTTGGGTTGTACTTAAGTCGTCGAGCGTTAAGCAATACGTAACGAACGAAGCAA